>Ga0315284_10002830_pt1 | contig 24705 bp, 18 predicted proteins | sample YL17G09_16_MG_FD_203696 | JGI IMG/M metagenome (GOLD analysis project Ga0315284, IMG submission 203696) | Sediment microbial communities from Yellowstone Lake, YNP, Wyoming, USA - YL17G09_16 | ecosystem: Environmental > Aquatic > Freshwater > Lake > Sediment | place: USA: Wyoming | collected...
CCGAGGAGAATTATGAACTGACAAAAAAGAGCACAATGGGGGCGATTTCAGCCGGCGCGGAAAAGATATTTTACACCCGTTACAATTTTAACGATTTCCGCACTGATATGTCTCAAAAAAATGTTGGGTCTGAAGAATCGATAAGGGCCAGCGAAAAACAATATCAAAGTATTACTTCGCAATTTTGAGGCTAATCGCAAAAGTTTGTGATTTTAACTAAATAAAAATGGGAGATAGATTATCAATCCCTACGAAAAGCTAAAAAAAGTTACCGAAATATTGAGCTGGCTCAACCATTTCCTGTCGCATTCAGAATAAAATGGCCTGTCTGCGTGCTAACCTGTCTGCGTGCAGGTTCGCACAGGCAGGCACGCACAGGCAGAGATGTGTCCCTATTTATTTACTATCCTTTGGCGTTTTCAGCGGTAGTATCCACTACCAACAACCCATCCGAATGGTTCAAAGAGGAGCACATATGATCTTTTGGGTTGAGTTGTGGTCTGTCCCTTCTTCGTAAACCAGTACTCCACATACCCGCCACCTGCTTTCCCTTTGGCCAGAAAGTCCTTTACGTAATACATACCATTGGTATCCTTATCTTCCAGCCGATTTCTTCCCTCCACATCCTTTCGGCCGTACAAAACTACATTGACACCTTCGGTGGTATCGGCCCAGAAATATCCTTCGGTACCGTACTTAAGTTCCCGCAGAAGGTCGGCCCCAAGCTCTTTTGCCTTCTCAAGGGTCATTGCCCCCTGCTGATGCTTTGCATAGATGGCCTGAAGCATGCTGACTGCTGTTTCCACCTCACTCTTGATCAGCAGATCCTGATTCGACAAATTCGCCTGTTTTTCAGATTGCGCGCCAGCAAACATACACAGGAACGCAATGCTCAGAAGCGCCACTAGCGTTTTCATCAGTATACTCTTCATACTTTCTCCTTCTCTTGTGTTGTCCTTTTATGGCCTTTAAGGGTGATTCTGCTTTTATCCCGGAACGGACAAAGGCTTGATTAAGTACTCCATTTCCAGTCTCCTTAAGTCTTTTACTATTTTTGCCCTTACCGGGTTTAATATCACATACCGACAAAGTGTAAGCAAATAGTGATCTTTATCCACCAGAATCGCTTGGTATCTGCCCGGTAAAAGAGACCCAACTCTCTGATATTTTTTATTGAATCGTTTTAGTATAGAGGCCATTTAATTGTCTCATCCCTCTGGATAAATTACCTTCAGGGGTTTCCATAAGTAGATGATAATGGTTGCTCATTAGACAGTAGGCAGGTAATAGGAAGTGATATCTTTTTATCACCAAAGATAAGACTCCTGAGGAAATCAGTAAAGTCTTTCTCCTCAAGAAAGATCGCCTCTTTGGCATTTCCTCTGGAGATGATATGATAAACTGCTCCCACAAATTCTATCCGTAATGGTAATGTTCACGTTTGTTCGAAACTTGCGAAAATAAATATGTTTACTTGAATCTTACACCATCTTTCATAACCAGATTAACATTCTTTAAATTCTCTATATTCTCCAATGGATTGCCCTGTACAGAAATTATATCCGCTAATTTCCCCTTTTCAAGTGTACCTATTTGTTTTTCCAATCCGCAAACTTCAGCTCCATTTTTAGTTATAGCGAGAATTGCTTGCATTTGTGTTGCACCTATTTCTTCAACAAAATATTTAGCTTCCTTCCAAAGGCCACCATGATTCAAGTCCGTACCCAGTGCAAATTTGACTCCTGACTTTAGAGCCTTAGACATTACTCTTCTTGTCTGTTCCCTGGATGACCTCACCTTTTCATGCCACCATTCAGGAAGGTCTTCCCACCTATGAGTCTTATTACCTGAACTTTCAAAGCCTATTTCCTTGTCGAAGAATAGGTGGAGGTTGGGATCACTTATAAATGCACCAGTGCTTAAAAATAACGGTATATCATCCTCTTCGATAAGGTTAGCATGTTCAATAGAATCAACTCCAGCTTCGAGAGACCACTTTAAAGCTGGTCCACCTATACAATGCACTGCAACCTTTATACCCGATCTATGGGCTTCATCTACCGCAGTTGCTATTTCTTCTTTAGTATATGCCGGAACCTGGGTGAGATCCCCTCGCAAATAATCTAAATATGACTCCCCTCTTGAAATGTTTGATACAAATAATTTAATGACATCTGCGCCTAAAAAAATAGCCTGTCTGGTATAATATCTTACCTGTTCAACTCCATCCGCTGTAACTCCTATTTGAGGAGCTGTTCCATGTGTCGGGCGTATTGCATGGACAGCTGCCAGCACCCTTGGTCCTGTAATCTCACCTGCATTTATTGCATCCCTGATAATTTTATCAATATATCCCGTTCCATCTCCCAGCAATCTTACGGTGGTCACACCTGCAATAATATCCTTTTGTAAAGATATATAACCTCTTAATGCTCTTAAAGCATCAGGTTTTTCATACTGAGCTAAAACAGGCTCTTTTCTTGTTGAGTCCAAACCTGCATGTAAATGTGAATCGACCAGGCCGGGCAATAATGTTTCATCATTACAATCAATAACCTCGGCATCTGGCGGTATTTGAATACTTCTTGAATCTCCAATTTCCACAATTCGATTACCTTCTACTGCCGCAACCCCATTACTAATAGGTTCCTTACCTGTTCCATCGATTAATAACTTACCTTTAATAAAAATTGTCATAACTAAACCTCCTAAGAACATTATTTAATTTTAGTTACCATATAAAAAATTAGCTATAAGTTATTCGTTTATACCTTTTCTTTTAACCGCACTTTTCTTCTTGAACGCTGTCGGAATAATCATAAGTATAGTCAATATATATGGAATCATATCAATAAACTGTGTTGGGAAACCTAAACCTTGCAACTGTATAGCTATACTATTTGCAAAACCGAATAGTATACTTGCTAAAGCAGTAAAAGGTAGATATGCATTGCTAAAAATTACAGCTGTAACTGCAATAAAACCGCGTCCAGCAGTCATATTCTCTGTAAACATAGCAAGACTGCCTATAGATAAATAAGCTCCTGCTAAACCGCAGGTTATACCGGCTATAACCTCTGCCAGGTAAGCATATTTTACAGTGCTTAAACCATTGGCTTTCAAAGATGCCGGGTTTTCTCCCAAAGCCCTCAATTTATAACCCAAAGAAGTACGATACATAATCACATACAATAAAAAAATTAGAATCCAGGACAAGTAGACTATTATGTTATATCCACTAAATATTGTATTCAAAATAGGGATTTTACTAATCAGAGGCAATTTTATAGGATTTAGCACCGGTGTAGATGGATTATAAAAAGAACCCTTCCCACCAAAAATCGGTTTTAAAAGCCATCCGGTGAGAGCTATAGCAAACATGTTGAAACCAAACCCTACAATGATTTCGTCAGCCTTAAAAGTGATACAAAATAGCCCGTATAACAATGATATAGCAACTGTTGTTAAAACCGCCAATAAAATTCCCAGGGTAGCACTTTTTAAAAAGTAACTTCCAACTACAGCTGCAAAAGAGCCTATAAGCATGAAACCTTCCAAAGCAATGTTAAAATTCCCAGCTTTGTTGCAAACAACTCCACCCAAAGCCGCCAACAGTATAGGTGTGGCAAGCCTAATCCCCGTTGCAACTGTATTAGTATTGAAGATTATATCAAACAAGCTTTATTCCTCCTCTCTCACTTTACTTTTAATTTTTAATAGCTCGTACAACCCTTCCGCTGTTATGCATATTACAACAACTGCAATTATAATCCTTACAGTGTCCAGGGAAACATTGCTTGTCCTGGCCATGCCTCTAGCACCATTTTGCATCGCTCCCATAAAAATTCCTGAAAACGGAATACCCATTGGATTTAATCTTCCCATTAATGCTACTAAAATGCCGCTTGGACCAAGGTCATTCGAAAAACCATGTATATACCTATAGTGAACTCCTAAAATCTCAGTAGCACCAGCAAGAGCTCCTACAGCACCGCTTATAATGATTGAATAGAAACGTACTTTGGCAATGTCTACACCGCCGTATTGAGCAAAGTCAGGAGCCAACCCGGTCATTGTATGCTCATATCCAAATGTCATTTTACTGGAAAAAATATAAAATATAATTACTAATCCAATTGCAATAAATAAAGAGGTATTAAGTTGATATGGAGGTATTATCTGAGCTAACTTAGCCGTAGCTTGCACATAGGGTGTTCTCACTTGTTGAGCTGCTTGTGCCAAATCATTAGGATCCTGGAAAATTTGAGCAACCAGAAACTGGCATAACAAAATAGCAATATAACTAAGCATCCAGGTTGTTATTACTTCGTTTACCCCACGGTATGCGCGTAGTTTAGCAGGGATATACAACCAAAGTGAACCAACTAGCATTGCAGCTAACATAGCAAGGGAAATATGCAGAACTGCCGGTAATCCTTTGATATACGTACCTACTAAGGCTGCTGTCAATCCTCCTAAATATACACATCCTTCTATTCCCATGTTAAACATTCCAGCTTTAAAAGATATCGCCGCTGCAATCCCGGTTAGCATATATGGTACGCTCCATCTTAATGTTGTTACAAAATTACGTTTGCCAACAAAGGCCCCACGAAGCAGCTGTACATAAGCCGTAAGCGGATTCTCACCTGTAAATAAAATAAATATACTACTTAAGATTAATGCTACACTAAAGGCTACTAATAATCTTAACAGTGACTGTTGTAATTCTCTTTTCGTATATATCCACCCCTTTTTTACTATGGTGTAATCCCTGCCATCATTAGCCCAATTTTATTCTCTAAAGAGTCAACATCCGGAATAATCTGTCCAATTAACCTTCCTTCAAACATTACAATTATCTTAGTACTTAATGAGATTATTTCATCCAAGTCTGTTGAAACTAATATAATTCCATAGCCATCTTTAATCTTTTTAATAAGTTGACTATGAATAAATTCAACAGCGCCAATATCGACGCCTCTGGTTGGTTCCTCGGCTACAATTATTTCTTTTGCCAAATTAAGCTCCCTCGCGAGTATGCACTTTTGCACATTTCCTCCCGACAAACTCATAATATTAGCATCTTTTGAAGATATTTTTATATCAAAAGTTTCAATAAGTTTGTCAACCAATTCATTTAATTTTTTAGGATCCATAAAATGTTTAGCCGCCCAGGGAGACTGTCTATGAGCACCCATAATTATATTTTCGTATATATTTGACTTTCTACATACGCCCCTTATATATCTCTCGCCTGTTATATGGCCTATTCCAAGTTCTCTTATTTTTGATGCACTATAACTGGTAATGTCAACACCCTTATATAAAATTTGACCTTCAAAAATACTTTTACCCAACCCTGTTATACACTCCACTAATTCACTTTGCCCGTTTCCACCAACTCCGGCAATTCCCAGTATTTCTCCTGGTTTCAAGGCAAACGATATTCCGTTTAATGCAATACCGCCCCTATTGTTTAAGCATTTCAGATTCTTTATTTCTAAAATATTTTCTTTACCATCCAGGCTTTCGATTATATCTTTCCTTTTAACAACTGATATTTCTCTTCCAACCATCATAGCTGCCAACTTATCTATGCTCGTATCTTTCATATTAACTACGTCCACAACTTTACCTTTTCTCAAAACAGTTGCCCGATCAGCAACAGACATAACTTCTTTTAATTTATGAGTAATAAAAATTATAGTTTTTCCGTCATTTTTTAGTTCCTCAAAAGCTTTGAAAAGTTCGTTTGTTTCCTGTGGTGTCAATACTGATGTGGGTTCGTCAAATATGAGAATATTTGCACCGTGATATAGTATCTTTAGTATCTCAACCCTCTGCTGCATACTTAAAGAACAATCGCGTATCTTTCGAGTAGGTTCTATCTTCAAACCATACTTCGTAGATATTTCACTTGCTATTTGATTTGCTTTATCCACATCTACCAACAGACCCTTCCGTGGCTCGAAGCCAAATACTAAATTTTCGGCAACAGTAAAAGATGGTATCAACATAAAATGTTGATGTACCATACCAATCCCATTCTCAATAGCTTGTCTTGGATTTTCTAATTTTATAGCCCGGCCATTTAGTATAATCTCGCCCTCGTCAGGTTGGTACATACCATACAATATGTTCATTAGTGTACTTTTGCCAGTCCCATTTTCTCCTACAACAGCATGTATTTCTCCTTTTTGTACGCTAAAATTGATATGGTCATTGGCAATAACAGGTTTTTCAGGATGAGGAAATATCTTTGTAATATTTTTTAGATAAAGAATTGTTTCGCTCATTTGACCATCTCCTCTTAATCAATAGTCACCCTTATTGTATATGTGCTCCATACAATGTAGGTCAACATTGTATGGAGCACATTATAGTTCCTTTACTTTGTATCTGTTATTTTTGGTATTTGTATTTCACCTTTTATTACTTTTTGCTTTATTTCGTTTACTTTATCCTTTACATCCTGGGGAACAAAATCGGGGATGGCAACTACTTCCATACCTTCTTTGAGCCCATAATACACTTGGTCAGGAGTAAACTTACCTTCATATGCTTGTTTTATTGAATCATATGTAGCATACCCATGGTCGAGCAAACATGAAGCAATAACATTTCCTGGTGCCAAACCAGATTGGTCAACGTCAACACCTATTGCATACTTTCCTTGATCTTTTGCAGCACTAATAACACCTAAACCGGTCTGGTTTGCTACCTGGAAAATTACATCTACTCCCCTACCATAGAGACTATTTGCCAACTCTTTTCCCTTTAGGGGATCCTCAAAAGTATTAGCCCAGGAAACCACTAGTTCAATCTTAGGATTAATATATTTTATACCTGCTTCGTACCCAGCTAGAAATGTCATAATTCCAGGGTTTATTCCACCACCAATAAATCCTACTTTTCCTGTTTTAGTCATCAGTGCAGCAACTATACCTGAGAAAAATGAACCTTCTTGTGGTTTAAAGAACAGAGTTTTTAGATTAGGTAACTTATCTTTTTCAGGCAAATCAATCCACAATCCGATGTATTTCGTATTCGGATACTTAGGTGCAATTTCTTTTACTGCTTCTAAAAAATTATCGTAAATAAAATACACTACATCATATCCTTCTTCGCTGACTGCTTGTACTTGTTCTTTGTATTCAGAGATCTCAGTACATTCAATTATCTTAGGATCTATGCCCAATTCCTTTTTTAACCTATTAACACCTTCTAGCGTACTTAAATCAGCGGGTGTAGTAAGTTTTCTCATAGATAGAATTGCAACCTTGAATTCCTTTTTTTGCCCTGCTGCACATTCTGCAAGAGCTGTGACCGAGAGAATTAAAACTAACATCAAACCCAATACCTTTAAAATAGTTCCTTTTTTCATAATTTCCACTCCTTAATTTTATATTTTGCCAAAAGACTTATAACCAATTCCAATACTATATACAACCGAAATCCGCGTCTGAAATATTTACGCAGATTTTTTGCTAAATTCATCTAAAATCCTCATAAATTTCATGATGAATCTGCGAATTTACATTCAAAACCTACCATTTTCTTCACCTCCTTTTAAGGAAATTTTTATTTTTTCTCGGTTAAAAACGGCAAAACTCTTAAATTATCCACAGATAATCTATTTAAAACTTTCTTTATCCACAGGTCTTGTTCTTTAACAGCTTTTTACTGAAATACTTCTTGGTAAGGATACCCTTCCAGAAGCTTCAATATATTCTGCCTTGCAGTCCTTATAATCTTACCCGCCACCAACACCTATTTTAATCTGAAGGTCACAGTATCCACTGCCTATACTCACTTGCTGACACTTTATCCATTTTGAATAGCAGGAATATGTTATACCCCGCGGATTAATACCCCATATTAGGAATTGCCCCGTCGGTGCTTTTTTGTATAAAGCTCTCCAGAATTCTGTTTTAATGTAAAATCCTTTTTTATTTTTCCATTTTAAAGTTTAGGGATTAACTTAAATTATCTTTATATATTATACTGCATCTATTTTAAAAACCCTTCTTTTTTATAAAACTTTTTATAAATTTTTATAATTTGGTTACTAATCTGAGAAATAATTTATCAAAAGCATCTATATTTAAAAATGAGTTCTGACCTAATTTTATTATAAGGAAAGGTCAAGGAGAGGGCAGGAGCTCAAAGTTTATGATTTTAGCTAATTTAGAGCAAGAGGAAAGCCTTATATTATAAGGGTTTCCGAGGCAAAATGCGAGATATCGCTTGTGGCGCATTATTTTAAGTCGAGCTATGGTTTTACCCCTCAAAAATGGCTCTTTTTTGACTAAAATTACCTCATCTAAAAATATGAAAGTGGCTATTTATAAGGGTTTCGTGATTTTGAGGAGGCAAAAATAGGCCAAAAACAGGGGTCATAACTGCCAATTTTTCGAAAATTGAAGCCTCAAAAAAGGCACTCTAGGTGCGTTTAAAGGGCATTCCTGAAGGGGGTCTAAAACCCTCACAAATAAAGGTTCTTGTGTCATTGCGAGGAACGAAGTGACGAAGCAATCTCAGGACTTTGTTTTTCCTGCGAAAGCAGGAATCCAGGTATTTCTTTGCACCAAAAGAACGATTCATTCTGTTGTAGGAATATAATTATTTATAATAAAAATGGGAGATAGATTATCAATCCCTACGAAAAGCTAAAAAAAGTTACCGAATTATTGAGTTAGTATAACCGTCCCCGTGACAACCAAAAACCGGTTTAACTCAATCGACTGATAGATAATTTACCATTCCTTTTTTGTTTTGCGATCTTTATAAAAATCGATTAACCTGCTGCAATCCTCCAGACAGTGCATGGTCAGTGTCAGGGTCATTTTTTGCCCGTTGCTCTGATAGTCAATGAAAATCCGATAATCCGGAGGAAATAAAAGTGCCAGAAAAGGATATTTCCTATGAGGAAAGTCAATCTTCTCCACATCCGACCAGAGAATGCGAAAATTTAACTGGTTCTCTTCGCGTTCCGGCTGCTCAGCTCTTATAAAAGAAAAGAGCAAGTTTTGCCGGGGAAAAGTCTGAAAATAAAAAGCACTCTCGGTATAGAATAAAATTCCCAAGATCGGTCCGGAAAAGTTCTGATAGCCACCGATGAACTCGGCCATACTCCTCCCTTTAATTTTCTCTCCAATATCCTCTTCCTTTTTCTTCCAGAACTGTTCCACGTCTTTTTGGGGTACTCTTTTCAAAATAGCCTCCTTCGATTAGAGTAATACCTGACTTATTATATGAATTTTGGATAAATGTGTCAGGGGACGGTTCTTTGTCACACTTCAAGAATATATATTTACCTTATTGAATCGCCACCAGCGGTTAAAAGAATTAGTCTTTTTCAATTTTTCTACATCTTAATACTAATACGACAAAGGTTTTAAAAAATCCTTCTTTTTAAAAGAAAAGGTTTCTAGTTTTTGGATGGAAGGGGAAAGATAGATTTCCACTTTCGTGGGAATTACATATAGGGAAGTGGAAATGACAGAAGTCTAAGCAGAATGAGGTTGAACGATATAAAGGAAATAATGAGATTGCCACGCTTTCTTCGAAAGCTCACAATGACAGAGGGATTAAAACTAACAACATTTACTTAGAAATGGGGGAAATGTGTAAAACCTGTGGGAAAATACCTTCTTGAAAGCCTTATATAATAAGGGTTTTAGCGAATAATCACTACAAGTACCTTTAAACGCAAAATTTTTAAAAATAGGTATTTTAACCCCTCAAAAATGGATCTTTTTTGATTAAAATTACCTCATCTCAAAATATGAAAGTGGCTATTTATAAGGGTTTCGTGATTTTGGAGAGGTAAAAATAAGCTAAAAATAGGGGTCGTAACTGCCTTTTTTCGAAAATTGAAGCGCGTTTAAAGGCACTCTACGTGCATATTTAGGGCATTCCTGAAGGGGGTCTAAAACCCTTATAAATAAAGGTTCTTGTGTCATCCCTGCCATTCTCTGTCATTCCTGCGAAAGCAGGAATCCAGGTATTTCTTTGCACCAAAAGTACGAGTCCTTCTGTTGTAGGAATATAATTATTTATAATAAAAATGGGAGATAGATTATCAACCCTTACAAAAAGTTAAAAAAGTTACCGAATTATTGCGCTAGTAATGCCAGTCCCTGCACTTTTACTAGCTGCAAACATATTATTTTACTAAGCCAGCGCCACTAAAATGGTGGATATTCCTCAAAGGAAAGTTCCTTTCCGTTCTTAAAGATCCTGAACATGTCATTGGCTATCTTTTTAATTCTATCCGACTCTTCCACATTCCGTATCCAATGTATTGGGATTAATTCAACACCAAGTAAGGTTCCCAAGATAGCTCCGGTAATTGACCCGGTAGAGTCACTATCTCCTGAATGATTGACCGCAGCTAAGGTTCCTCTTCCCCAGTGATCAGAAAACTTTAGAGAACAGTAGAGGGAAATAGCTAATGCTTCCTCTCCTACCCATCCCTCTCCGATTGCGTGAATCGATTCTTCCACCGACTTTTGACTGCCAGATAGTTTTTGCACCAGTTCAATTTTTTTAAGTGTCTCGCTATGCCCGTCATACTTGATAAGCTGCCCAATGCAGAGATCTATTGCTTCCCTAAGCTTCTTACCTTCAATAATATAAGATATCATTCCAGAGAGAAATCCTGCCGGTAAATATCCGGAAGGATGCCCATGGGTTATGGCTGCATATTCTGCACCTTCTTCAAATGCCCTATCCGATGAAAAGGCTAAACCAACCGGGGCGGTGCGCATGACTCCACCGCAACCTTTGCTGTCATTAATCTTCTCTTCAATCGTCCCCATTTTCCCACTTTGCAAAGCACTCAAGCAAGTTCTACCCGGACCCCTTCTCTGTTCTGGATCATTCTGAGACTCAAGCCAGTCCAAATAACAACGATGGACAACAGAGGCTGGATGGCATATTCCTCTTTCCCTCCACCTTTGATAGGCTCTTAGGCACCCAACCGCAGTGGCCAATGACATTTGAGTATCATCGGTATATGATCCTGGCTTAAAGCCACCCCAGGCATGAAAATCAGTAATTCCATCCCTGCCGTAATGCTTCTTGATTTCCTGTAATCTTAGAAATTCAACTGGGGCGCCTAAGGCATCACCGATGGCAAGCCCCAGCAGACAACCTTGATATTTACGGATCAAAAGTTTAATCCTCCGTTCATTATCGTGTTTTACCTATCTTAAAATAACCGGACCGGTTTGTTTGTATATCTCGTATTCCCTTTTATTTCATCCATTTTTATTTCAGTGACTTCTTCAATGATTTGAAGAAGTTTATTCCGCATTCTTAAAACTCTGTACCTCTCCAAAATTTATCCCGGATATAAAATCAGTGATTAAAATATCCATAACTCACACTCCTTTGGAAAATAATATATTAAAATAAATTTCCTTTACACCTCTACACCTCAAAAACCTCTCCATCTGAAACCTGTTCTATCTTCTGGCTAAACAAATCAGCATATTTATCAGGATGTAGCCCCTTCAATGTTTTTAATTGATTTTAGGTCTTTCAACATCGATGGTCTGACCATCATCATTATTTCCCCGCTCCGATCAGAAATCTCTTTCTTGGTAATCTTATAACTTTTGTACCTATACATTAATTCTTGTCTACCTTGCTGTGTTATTCTCCTACAGAGCCAATAAAAAAAGAAAACTCTGACTCATCTTCAATCTCTGTTTCAGATTTAAATTCTTTTATTCCCTTCCCTTTTAATCCTCTATCCAAAACTGTTCCTTCCAGGAGAAGTACATCTATATTTTCCGGCGCATGATCCAAAAACCATTGGAATGCTTTTTGCTTTCGGCCATACTCCTTAAAATTAAATCTATCTCCATCCTTTTTTACCAAAGGCATACCGATATCAATCAATATTCTGCTTTTTTTACTTTGTATTTCCACACATGAACCGCCAATTTCATGCGTTCCCCGGTGAATTATTATTTTCATTGTTTTAAAACAAGACCTTTCAGTTTTTCCATTATTACACTTTCACACCATATTTGTATCTCTAAATAATTTTTAAATTTGTCTATATTACGCTAAAGCAATAATTAAAGTTTTTACATACTCAATCATGTCAATTGCAATTTTTGCATTATCTTTTGTGTTCGCAATTTTCATAATTGATATATGAAGCCGTTTCCCATTGTCTGTAATTTCTATAGGTATTCCGGTATCAGATTTATTGATGTATTCAAATTTACCTTCAAAATGTTCTATTATTCTATTTTTAAACTCATTGGCAATATCATTCACTTCGTTAAATGGTTTAGGTAATTCTCCACCGCGCTTTGAAATAAAGAATGACTTATTTAAACCAATTATTATTTCTTCTATTTCCTTATAATCTGTGTAAAGAAAAACTCCTTTATGATAAATACTACCTTCATTTATGGGAAAATCATTTGCTATCTTTTCTTGTAACACTACATTATTATGATGAGGTTTTGTAAGCATGTAATAGAATTCTTTATTTTCTTTTCCTTCTTTTCTTTTCACTTCATCAATTAAATATCTATTTTGATCTATCCATTCTTGCAAATATTCTTCAAAGGCTTTTTTAAAATTAGAATAATTTAGTCTTGACACCGCTTTCATTGCAATTAAGAAAACGACGACGGTTACCAACAATCCGGCTAAATCTACTAAACCATCCATGATATTCTCACTCGACCAACCTTTGATAAATAAATTTATTACAATTGCCAAAGAACCAATGGTACCAAATATAGCAGTTAAATATTTTTCAAGATTGTCATCATAATGTTTCATTGTTTTTCTCCTTTTTGTATTTTTTATATGTGACCCAAACTATCAGGTATCAGTAACTGTGGCTAATGTTTTTCTTTATCTTTATTGCTTATATCCTGTCTGGCAGGAAGATATCACATATGTTTTTTATGTTTTAATCCTCCTTTATATCAAGATTATCCGATAAGCTCTCGATTATCGAAAGTTAAAATCTTTATTATTGCCAAATTATATTTTTTACATTATATATATTTTTAGAAACTATCTATTTGAATACAATCATTTAAATAAACATGAGAGCTTGACAGAATGCCTTCTCCTTACGAAAGTCAGAAAAAGTTACCGAATTATTAAGCTAGTTCAAGACTCCTCTATCGTAGTCAAATTTCTAGATTATTTCTTCATAAATAATTTTAAGCTCTTTATTGAATCCTTCTATTGATTTAACATTTGAGATGAATAAGTACCTTGCATTTAGAACACCTGGCGTAGTAACTTCCAATACTTTGCCATTCACTATCGGTTTAGCTTCTGGATACATATCTTCTAACCTGTTTATAGGAACACTACGAATACTTATGAATAATATGTTTAGATTAACCTGGGTTTCTGAATTTTCCAAAACCTCGTATCGGAACCGATTTATTCCTCTATATCTTAAATATTCTTTTGTAGCAGAGGATGTAATAAATGGAAATATACAATTTTTGAATTTATTGGAAACTTTTGTATAAAACTTGTAACGAGTTTCCTTTACTTTATTTCCAATCCAAGATTCTTCATTTAAGAATTTTAATAATTGTGATTCAATTTTTAATACTTTTTCTTCTTGAGATAATTTTGAAAAATCTGATTGAGCCTTTTCTTGTTTATGTTCTTTTTCAATTCTTTGTATTAGCGGCTTTGAAACCAACCTTAATCGCGATAATAATTTTCTCTTGAAAGTATCAGTTCTACTTGTTGAACTCCATTGAATGATATTCTTCATTTGCAAGTCAAAATGTATCTTAAAATTGCCATAAATATCTTCTATTTTAGGTGAAAAGTGATCTCTTCTAGCAATATGTATCACAGATTTTCTAAGACCTGTGAAATACCCTGCTTCATAATATACAGATGGGCGTGAATATGTTAAATCAGCAATACAAATATCGCATTTTAATAACAGTTCGATGATTTTATTATCTATGTCATCATTGTATTCGATTTGATCAACTCGATATGCTTTTATTTTCATCAATTTGAGTACTGGAAGTATAGCATTCTTATATATTTCATCTACATCACTTTTCCCAAAAGCACATGCTACAAAACAGCTAATTTTTTTCAATTTTACTACTCCTAATCTATCATTATATGATGTAACTAGCTTAATCTTATAACTTCCAATAATATTTTTTAATTTTCTGAGCCATTAGTTTTCTACATTCTTGTAGAAACTCTTCATAATGATCGATATTTTTATTTTCCATTCCTTCGGGGATACAGTGTATAGCAAAATTATCTTTAATTTCATCTAAATCTGTAATCGCTCCATAAAAAGCTCTTTCATTTCCATTGCTACAATACTCCAACAATTTAGAGAAATAATCTGCGGGAGATTTATCACCAATTGCTATGTTAATTTCACTCTGCATCATTACATAATTTGCAATCTGGTTATATTTATTCTGCATCAAGCCATGCTTCTTGAGATAATTCTTCGGGAACAGATGATGAACATCTCCTTTGAAAGCAAGAAGATCGTAAACGGTTATATCCCGAGATAAAAATCCTTTATCTTTTTCATAAACTTGAGACGCAAGATAGACATTGAAATATGGACTACTGGCGACTGGTGTATTCATCTGTTGTGGTAAACCTGCCTCCCAAAATGCATCTGACAATTCAGCAGCCTCTACATCTTCTATATATTTAGCAATACCTATTTCATTAATTCGTTTTACATCATAATCAAAAGATGATTCCGGGGAGCTTGAATAACGCCTGGTAAGCATAGACATCACAAACCATTTGCGTATATATGATTCTATTTTAGCGGGATTTATTTTTTGATACTTCAGCACAAGATAAATAATATAGGCAAAATTTATGGTATTTTGTGAACGAATCATTGACGGGTCTATAAATCCAGCAGATCGTAGAATCATAACAAACTGCTTGAAATTTGTCTCATTCATAAAATTAAATATACCTTCTTTAAGATTCTTAAAAGATTCCTCCATTATTGATTCTTCATATTCTCTAGTTTCAAAATTCCTTCCTGATAACAAAGCAACCAAATCTGCCAAGCGTCCTCTTTTAAACTGTGAAGTAAAAGCAACTCTTAACATATCTGTATAAGACGGGTCATATAAGTCATCCTTTTCATCTTTTAACCAAGTCATTTTTTGGAAATATTCTGTTTTAGCAAATTCTTGATCTATATCTTTAATCTGTTGGTAAAATTCCGGCACAACTGCTAAATGACAAAAATAATCAATGCATTTTCGTAATTCATTCCCACCATATGTATCATTAGCCGCAATTTTTGACATTGCAAAGTCCGCTTGGCTTAATATAACTCCTTTTGAATTAATACGAATAAATATTTCTGTTACCGTTTCAATATCTAATTCATGCTCGAGTTCAATCACCCCAATTTGCTTTTTTGTAATATTACAGAGCGAATCTATTTTCTTGTAAAATTTATTACGATCGATATCGGGATTTTTTAAGCAATAGTCATCAACTAGTTTAAGGATACTCACTTCACCATTAACAATTTTTGAAATATCAGGTAACCAACTACAATCTTTCTGAATAGCTGGGTTTAAAACTTCAAACCGTTCTTCTAAAGGATTAAATGCAATTATAATCTTAATTCGTTTATATTCTTTATTAATTATATAGCTGTTTAAGATCGCTGCCTTAAGCGCAATCACACGTTGCTGACCGTCAATAAGTATTTTTTTACCCTCTGACATATGACCATCTTTTAAGCGAATAGAAGGATTGCGCCAAATAATTAAATAACCGATTGGATATCCTTGATATAAAGAATCTATTAAATCTCTCACTTTAGTTGCATCCCAAACAAATGGCCTCTGGATCTCTGGAATTGCTATTTCTCCAGAATTTATCCAAGATAAAACAGTTTCGATTAAATGCTGATTGACAGAATATTTTTGCATAACCGTTTCCTTTCTTTATAATTACTTTATTATCTTAAAATCTATTTACTTTTAAAATTTATAATTAAATTATTATTGGCTAGATATTTCCTTTAGGGTCATACTCTAAGAATCAAGCATATGAATCTTTTCTGGCTTCATAATAAGTCATTATCGAGTTCTAATATTTTATTGTTAATGAATTATTTTTAATTCTTTCGCTTAAACCCTTTAAGTTATTCATTATTAGTATTTTTTTTCTAATTTTTTTCCTATACCAAATGGTCATAATCCAACCTTTGAAGTTACCTCCTCCATTTGAATTATCTTAAATGCTTCTTTTTTAGTAATTGTAATCGCTTAGAGAGATATGGAAATTATTTATCAAATCTTTTACGCAAAGTTAGAAAAAGTTACTGAATTATTTAGCAAGTAAAACCGTCTCTGACAAAATATTTTATCTGTACTTTTTTTATTTTTTATGATACTTTTCGTAAATATCTCGCAAAAATTCAAAGCCTCTAGTGCCATAAATCTTACATATCCCCTCAGCGCACTCTTCAAAACCTGAAGTATAAAGATATTCAACAATTGAGCGAATATCCTTCTGATCATAATCAGGAGTTGAATTTTTTAAAATTTCTAAAAATATTTTACCTACATATTCACCAGCATCTTCATCTTTGTCTTTTAAATTATTGAGATATTTAAGGAAAAACGGAGCATTGAAATCAACATGAATATATGGGGCAGATAATCTTAGCCATTCATAGTTTTCACAATCTATTTTTTCTAAAAATACAGTCAGTTTCGATAATTCTGATAAGATTTCTTTATCTTCTTCCTTTAACTGTTCTTTTTTTTTATATTTATTCTGGTATACCCATCGCCAGAAATCAGTAATTAGTTCTCTCATTTTTTTCATTCTAACCGTCTCTTCTGTTTTCTTTTTCTCTTCTATTGGTCCCATAATAAAATCTCTTTGCATCCAAAACCAGCCAATTACTTCTTTTATCTGAAATAGATCCCATTTATCCAAAATTTTCCTAAATAAACCATTTTCATCGTTTATTTTTTCAATACCTTGTAAATATACAAAACAGATATGTTGCACTAGTCTTTCAGATGAATGTTCTTCTTTGAATTTATACTCTATCGCTGTCTCGCAATGTGGTTGCATTAGTTTATATAAATTTATATCAATTTTATTACTATTTAGATATCCTTGCATAAATGCTTCCCATACCTGTTCCTTTTTAGGGGAGATCTGATTTATTTGTTCTTCGGTCCATTTTTTATCTAACAGTAAATAAAAAATCGTTAGATACCTTCCCAACCAGACATAACTTTCAACTATCTCATTTTCTAAAAGTAATTCATATTTATTTTTAATATTTACTTCCCAACTAACCGGTTGTTCACTCTTTGTCTCTTTTTCAAACTTTTTAATTCTATAAGCTAACATAAATAACGCTTCTGTAATCTTTCCAAATGTGGAGTTTAATGCATATGTTATAAAATCCCTTCTTTCAGCTTGAATTTCTAATAATTCTTTTTTATCTGCTAGCATTTTATCTAATATTTGAAAAATTATTTCCTGAACTCTTGAATAATATTTTTCAGGAAATGATCGGGAATCGTCTATAGTCCCCTTTTTAAAAAGTTCTCCGATTGTTCCTAATACCCAAAAACGATTTGCTTTTCGATAATCATCTTCAACTGCATATTTATCATTCCAAAAATCTTCTGATGCAATATATTCTCTGATAAATTCAAAAAGTTTGCCCCAATCAAATATTTTTTTATTTTCCCAAGCATTCCGAATTCCCCAAAGAATATCAGAAACATATAAATACCCTGTTTTCAAAAAAGGCTTTAAATCATTAATGAATTTTTCCGGATTTTCTTTGGCTACTTCTTCTAAAATTTTCGACAATCCAATAACAGATGGTCCTTTCCAATAATCTTTAGTTCTAAAAGTTGCTAAAAATTTGGCAATTTCATTATTAGGCATTTGCATTATCTTTTCCTTTGTCAGAGGAGAAACCCCCAATCCTGAACTGATCTCAGGCTTTCCTATTGCAGGTCGTAATTCTATATCATATTTCGTAACATTTTTTATTTCATCATAAAGCTCCTTAAAATATTGTTCATGCGAAAGAGCTTTATAAAACTGCTGTTTATGTAAAGCGAGACACAGTTTTTGGTCTTCTTTAAAATCTTCTAATTTCGCTGAATCTTCAATTTTATTTTTTAATATTTCCCGCTGTTTTTCAGTTAATTCTTTAAGATTTTCCAATATATGTTTTAATTCATCTCCAAAAGAAGAAGTATTTTTTAAAATAATATTTTCAGTATCGTCATTCAATACTTTCCAGAAAAATTCTCTGTACTCATCTAAATAATTACCAATAACATAAAGTGCTATTTTGGGGAAATATAAATATTTTTCTTTAAGAAATGTTTTTAGTATCTCTTGAGTGATATTTATATCGCTCTTCGCTTTAGCAATTAAAATTCTTTTTAATATAAATGTTAGTACATCCAAGGGTTCATCTAAATAATCCAATTCTTCATAAAACGAATTGTAAGTTCCCTCTTCTTTTCTTTTAAGTAATTTTTTAACTTTTACTAATAAATCTTCAATTACTTTCTCTGAGCATTTTTTACCAATGTCTTCAGAATATTTTTCAAATCCTTCTTTTAAAAAATGAGAATCAATTAATAATTCTATTTTTTCATCTTCTTTTAAATCTTTTTTCTTTTCTCCACTTACCGGAGTAATTTTAAGCGAAGTAATATGATTAATAATTTTCTCTGCTTTTTTAATATCATTTGGATTATCTGTTAAAAATTTAGGAAGAAGCTTTCTTATAATTTCTGCACCCGGTAACGTTGTATCGAATTTTGAACTAAGCCAAATAGGAATTAATTCAAGAATTTCAATTGGTATTTTTTCATTGGGAAGATTTAATAGAATTTTTACAAAATAGTGCCAAGTATGATAATTATCTATATGCTGCCCTTTTGAATCTGGGTAATTTGACACTTTACTAATTATTGTGAGCAACTCATCAATATATTTCTCATTACCTTCGATATTAACTTGTTGAGATACTTGTTCAAGGTACGGTAAAACGTTCCACTTAGGGATTAGGAAATAACCTTTTTTAGTTTCTTGGGGTCGTGTATTTAGATTAGGTTTAAAATAACCTCTTTTTTTTAATTCATCAAACCATTTAGTTTCAGATCTCTTTTCAAAAAATTTGTTTTCATAGACTGTTCTATTTTTAATTCTATCCAAAAGTTCTAATTCTTCTTTATTTAACATTTTCAGATTTCCTCTATTTCTTTAAATATATCATATGTGGTTGGCCGAGTTTTATCTAATGCTTTTTTTAAATTTTCCAAAACACGTCTCAGTGTTTTATGCCCTTCGTCATCAATTAGATAAGGGATGGATTTTATCCCAAAAGATTCATAATAAGATCGTTCTAGTTTAAATTTGGTAATTTCATGTGTAAACACAGGACTCAAAAGACAACCCGTTATTTCTATTCCAAATGACTCTTTTTTTGATTTATATATTTTATATATTTTTTCTATAACATCCCACTCTGATAATCCGTAACCTATAAAAACAATAAAACCATTAATATTCGAAAAAAGTTTTCGTAAAAAATTTTCTTTATCGCTATAATATTCTAAATATTGATCAACGGTTAAAATTGAATTTTCGATATTTTCATAATTGCCATGTAAATATATAATATTTCCATCTTTAAATATTTGATAACCAATTTCTTCGATCACTCCTTTATCTTCTGGCGATGTACAATTATAAATTCTCTGATTAGGATTAGCGTTCAAACCTAAATAGCTTTTTATTCCTAAATCTAAATTGGTTGTTAAATATGCCTTAGGATTTATGCTAAATATTAGTTCATATATTTCGTTAATGTTTTTACTTTCTGATTTGTTTATTTTTATTGAATCCTTTATTGTTTTTTTATATATATTTAACTTTTTTCTCTCATTTTTACATAGCGAATAGCAGATGCTTATTACTTTACGTGGATCGCTTTCCGATTCTTTAGATAAAATATCCTCTTCGGCATAAGAAATAATTTTATTGTTTAGCAGTATTTCTGATAGTTTTCTAGCCATCTCGCTCCAAAGAAGACATCCATACATTTTAGCTAAACCTGCACCTAAAAAAAGTATAATATTGTCATCTTTTGCTGCCTGATGTAGTTCGAGAAAATCTTCTTCTTGAAACCGGAGTAAATTTACAATTTCGTCCCTAGAAAAAACATCTTCCATATCCTTGCACTCCTTCTTATTCATATTCTACTTATATGAGTTTTAGAATCACGTACTTTAGGTTAATATAATCGAGTTGATTATAACCGAAGCCTAAGGATCTTCACATATTCACATTTTTTCGATTTCCAACATTTGCTATAACAATGAGACGACCTTCCTCTATATTTTGTGAACTTGTAAAGCCTGACCCCAATTCTCACCTGATTCTTTAAAAGATCTCATCTATAATCTAGAAAACTTCTTATTTGAATACAACTAAATAAGGAGGCACAGGGGACTGGAGCATTAGATCCCTTATGAAAAGTAAGAAAAAGTTACCGAATTTTTGAGATAATATAACCATCCCCTATTACATTTAATTGTTGGTCTATCCATTCTCACGCTCTATGTCTGGATCATTGTCATATGGTATAAGTTGTCCACTATTTATAGTTTTAATGCTCTTGGCTGATATTTGTAAATCAAAGGTCAGTATAGCTTTCCAATTCTTGTCATTGTTAAGTTTGCCTTCGAGAATTGCTTGGCATTTACCTTTGTGAAAAATAAAATTGCCGGGCTTTCGTTGAAACACGAACACCGATGAATAAGATTTACGGCCTTCAACAGCAAACTGACGCGCCCACTCGCGATTTTGTACGTTGACTAAATCACGGACTGTATTGTTGAAATACAGAATAGCTGACCGATTTCCGTTCTGGGCAAGTGTTAGTCTAAGATTTTGAATCACTTGGCTTGCAGCACCATCATTATAGAAGACAAGAGGTAATTGAACAATAAGTAGATCATCTTCACTCTTGGAAGTAGCTGCAAAGGATCTAGGTAGGCCAACAATTATTTTACCTCTTCGCCAGTTCATCCACCAGAAACTAAAAATAATGAAAAGCAATGCAAAGACGCTAATGAACAGAGCTACGATATTCACTAACCCTCCCCATGCTGAAACTATACACTCACTTTCCATATTTGTATAAACCTCCATTTTCTTGAAATCTTTTACTAAAGATACAAATATTTATTAAGTAATTCGATACATCTAAACGTTTTAATAAATTATTATTTAGTACGAAGGCATGATGTTTTATTACTAATATCAAATAAACCCGCTCTAAAAGTGTGGATTTTTATACTTCACATTTGATATACTGTAATTTCTTAAAATATGATAAAAGTATAATAATAACACGCCAAAAGATTGTCCTTTAATACACATTTTTATCTTGTAAGTGTGTAAAAGAAACATTACTTGTCACATTTATTGAAAGACCGTAGTCGTATATCCCTTGTTATTTTAAGTCAAAAAACTATCTTTCTTTCCTATATTGTTTTATCAAAGTATCAATTAAAAATTCTGATAATGTCTTGCTAGAATTAACTGCTAATTTTGCATGGTGTCTTTCTGGTTTATATCGTCTAGTATGAGCATCACTCATTTCATTTCTCATATTAGCCAAGCCATTTATAATTGAAATTAATCCAGATAAAATCTGTTTTATTGAATCCGGGTAATCAATATTAGATGGGTCGAGATTCAATAATCTTTTAATCCTTTGATATGCAGCTATTAAATCTCCTTTATGTTGATAATCTAAATCATATTTTGAGAGAATATCTACAATTACAGTTTCTACTAATGTCCTGGCATTAGTTATAGCACCATCAAAATCTTCTTCTAAAATTTTATCATCACATTTTTTTATTTGTTCAGTTAAGAAATCATTTTCGATCTCCCCGAGAGATTCAGGCTCAATGTAAACACTTTCAGTATTTACAATCTTATATCTCTTGCCTTTTTCTATTAGCAAGTATCCATCATATGAGATTATGTTATTTATTTTATCAACAGCTTCTGCCACTTTGAATTCGGTATCGTAATATGATCTCCGATCAACAATTTCCTCAATTACTTTTGCTAATTTAACCGATCCATTTAACTTTTTTATTTTTTCTTCAACATACAACCACCTTGATGGGAATCCTTGTCCGTAAGTATCTCTAAATCCATAACGATTAAACAATTCAACAAGCATTGATCCAGTTAAATATGGAGTATAGTCACAGTCACCATTTATTATCCTTGATAAATGTTTAATTGTAAATTCAGAAACTTTCATCTATATCCTCTTAAGACTCGATTTCACATAATTTAAAATAACCTAACAGTGCTGACTCCTAAAGGTTTTTTCTTACTTAATTAAAGTATTTTTAATTGCTGAGTATGTACAACCATCCTCTATCACATTTATTACTCTTTATTTAAATTGTTTGATATTTCTCGTAAGCTTTCGAGGCTGGATTCCAAATTTTCAATGATATCCTCAACCAGAACATCGGGGTCAGGAAGATTATCTAAATCTGTTAAACTGTTATCTTTCAGCCAGAAGATATCCAAACTTGTCTTATCTCTTAACACTATTTCATCATAAGTAAATTTCCTAAATCGTTCAGCTTCTTTTCTCCCATGTCTATTTTCAGGATGATAGCATTCAATAAAATCTTTTAAATCCTCAAACTCCATCTTGTTTTCCTTTAAAGTGAAATGCATATTGGTACGTAAGTCATATATCCAAACTTCTTTGGTCCAAGGATTTTTATCTGCGGGGTGATTGTCAAAGAAAATCACATTTGCTTTAACACCCGGCTTGTAAAATATTCCGGTAGGAAGTCTTAAAATGGTATGTAAATCAGTTGTTTCAAGCATCTTTTTTCTGACGGCTTCTCCAGCACCACCTTCAAACAACACATTATCAGGAACAACTACTGCTGCCTTGCCATCAGTTTTCAATAAAGTTCTTACATGCTGGACAAAATTCAATTGCTTATTTGAAGTTGTAGTCCAGAAATCCTGTCTGTTATAAACAAGATCTTCTTTTTCCTGTCTACCTTCTTCGTTAGTAAAGGTCATACTGCTTTTTTTACCAAAAGGCGGATTGGTAAGAATATAATCAAACCGCTCTCCGGGATCGGCAATTAAGGCGTCATTTCTGGTAATGGGTGGTTCGCTATTCATATCACCAATATTATGTAAAAATAAATTCATTAAACAAAGACGGTAGGTAGTTGAAACCAATTCCCAACCTCTGAAAGTATTAAATTTTAAAAATTCTTTTTGTTCTTGATTTAGTGAATAATTTTTAGGATTAGAAATAAAGTCATATGCGGCAAGAAAAAAACCACCTGTTCCACAGGCAGGATCAGCTATTGTTTTAATTGGTTCGGGTTTAAGGCATTCTACCATCGCTTTGATAAGTACACGTGGGGTGAAATATTGTCCGGCACCACTTTTAAGGTCCTCTGCATTTTTCTCCAACAATCCTTCATAAATAGTACCCTTAACATCTACACCCAATATCGCCCAGTTTTCGGAATTTATCATCTGAATAATCCGATAAAGCTTTGCTGGGTCCTGTATCTTGTTCTGCGCCTTCACAAATATCTGGCCTATCAATCCTGCTTCTTCCCCAAGCTCTTTCAGCAAATTTAGGTAGTGCGTCTCAAGCTCTACACCTTTTTTATCAATTAAAGTTTGCCAGTTATATCTTTCCGGTATTTTTAAATCTCTGTTATACGGCGGTTTTGAATATTCATCTGCCATTTTTAAAAATATCAGATAGGTTAATTGTTCCAGGTAATCACCATAAGTAACTCCATCATCACGAAGGATGGTACTGAAACTCCATACTCGGGATATTATTGTATCTGCATTCATCTCTTTTTCCCCTTCTTATTGTTAAATTCAAACTTTCCTTTTTCCTGCTTTATCCTTTCCAATAGTGTTTCGGCAGACTCGCTTGCCTGACTGCTGATTTTTAATAAGTCTTTTAAATATTTTCTCCCACTTGTTTTTTTCAATTTTTTTTCTCTATCTAAAGCTTCTTTAAATGAATCTACTATTTCATAATAAAATAATCTTATTGGTTCATGTTTTTTTGTCCATTGAGCAGCCTTACCTTTCTGGTGCAATTTCCATCGATCTAATATTTTTTTAGTTTGCCCAATATAGACACTCCCATTGTTGCATTCTATCGCATATACAAACCACTTACCTTGCTCTGATACAAGTAAATTCATCTCATTATCAGCTAAATATCTATTTTCCATTTTTGCTCATTTTATCTTTTTTAATTTTTATTTGTTTTAAAAGTTCACCAGCAGGCAGGTCATTCGGATCTTGTGAAACCAGTTTACCTTCAAATGCTTTTTTTAAGATGCTCTGGCGTAGATACTTAATTTTGCTTAGATTTTGCTCAACGGTTTTTTCAACTTTATCACACACAGAAAGCCGGGATTCGATTTCTTTAATAATTTGTTGTTGTTCTAATAGTGAGAATAATGAAACTTTAAAGCCTTCTAATGTATCCTTTGATATTGCATTAAATGTAGTTCCTGTACTTTTTTCTATTAAATTGAAAACGAAGTACTTTAAATAATAAAA
>Ga0315284_10002832_pt1 | contig 24697 bp, 20 predicted proteins | sample YL17G09_16_MG_FD_203696 | JGI IMG/M metagenome (GOLD analysis project Ga0315284, IMG submission 203696) | Sediment microbial communities from Yellowstone Lake, YNP, Wyoming, USA - YL17G09_16 | ecosystem: Environmental > Aquatic > Freshwater > Lake > Sediment | place: USA: Wyoming | collected...
ACTCAAATTTACAAGTTGAAACGTGTTTAATTCAACCGTCATAATGTGAATTTCTTTTTTATTAAACTGGTATAACTCGCCAAGAGTTACATCCAGCGTCAAATCTTTGGCAAATAGTAAAGGTTTCATAATAATATCAAAAAAATCGCCCGACATGACTCCTTTATTTGTGTAAACATCCAACACGTCGTGAAACGCTGATTTTTTTTGTAGTATTATATCCCACGGGCATTTTATAATGTAATCATCAATCGTTTTCCAGTCATGACGCAACGAGAGAATCACGCCAAATAGCGCCCCAATCGATGTTCCGTATATCGATTCAATGTTATTCATTGACCAAAAATGTTGTTGTTCGAGATATTTGGCTGCTCCGTACGATAAAAGTCCTGTCGGACCACCGCCGCTTATCACAATGTGCTTTATTGTCATGTTTTTTATTTATAAAAATGTCTCCAGATGATTCAAATTGTTTATTTAATTTCTCTCTACTTTGCTACTATTACTATTTTATTGTCGGATTTTTTTAATATATTTTTATCTGTTAATAAATAAATATACGAATTAAACTATTGTATTTTTTATAATATAAAACAAAAGAAAAGTATTAAAAAAAACATTAAAAATAGTAAAAGAATATTAAAAAAAATATGGACAACTTATTTTATTCGCGCGACGAGGAAGATGAAGATGTAGAAAATGTGCGAAAAATAAATTTAGACGACCTTTATGACAAAAAAAAAGAAAAAGATTTACAGAAGCTGCAAATCTTTAACCGCATTTTAAATCGAGTTCATGAAAAAATTAAAATGACATCCAGGCAAAAATTAAACAGTAGTTTTTGTTGGTATGTTGTCCCCGAAGTCATGTTGGGATATGTGAACTACGATCGCGTCGCATGCATTTCATACATGCTTGCAAAACTAGAAGAAAACGATTTTCAGGTTCGATACACGCATCCCAATCTTATTTTTATAAGCTGGGGACATTATATTCCCACCTATGTGAGAACCGAATTTAAGAAAAAAACAGGCATTGCAATCGACGAACACGGAAATCGCAAAGACGAAAATGAAAATGCGAGTGATGGAACCGACGGTGGTGGCGGCATTCGCCTGATTACCAATTCCTCTAGTAATTCTGATAATGGCAACCTTGATCACGCTTTATTAAACAGAAATAAATCCATGACAACGGGATCAAATGCAAATGTTATTATTAAAAAGGAATATAAACCAATTACAAGCTATAAACCTACTGGAAATTTAGTATACAGTAATGATTTCTTGAAAAAAATTGATGAAAGGATAAATAACTAATCAAACATTGAATTTAAATATAAAATTGAATTTTATGTAATATCAATCAAACAAAACACAAAACAATAAACCAAATAATCAACCCAAGCAATGCCGAGAACAAAAAAATCAACCCAGGTAATGTCGATAACCAAAAAATCAAGTCAAGCAATGCCGAGCACGAAAACTCTTTGTCCTGATACAGATGAGTATGATAATAAACGATGCATTCTCCTTTGGAAACGCGATGAATATGGTCTTACGATTCTCACGATGAAAAATGCGAAAGGGTCTGAATTATACAATAAACCTATATTTTACATTCCGCTAAGAACATTTATGCGTTGTGGCGCATTTTGGTCGGCTCTCCATTTGTCCACTGCGCACTGGCAACAACGACCGTATCATACAGAACGAAATTTTAAAGAAACAGAAAAAATTAAGGGCGCATACCTTATTGCCTATGCACCTGATATATTACCCATTTGCAAGAGATGGGCGGAACAATGCATCGACGCGCTGCACGACTGGCCTCGTGATCCAGAAGCAGAGGAAGTGTTTGTTGAAATTATTGTGTTTCAGGATTCGCTCAAAGATGAAATCATGGATGCAATCAAGGGACACATGTTACAATTTGTTGAAACAGATAAGAAGGATATTTTCAACGTATTTGAAGATGAGTAACACTCTATTTATATCTATAAGTAATCATTTTTGATAATTTTTACAACTAAAATCTAAAAAAAATAAAATAAAAATATAACCCGATATTATATAAACAAATTTTAAAAACAAGTAAACAAATTTAGAAACAAATGCCATACACGCTTCGAAAACAAAAAAACCGAGGGTATAAAGTATGCAAAAAAGGAACGCGCAAATGTTTTTCTAAACGCCCGCTAACAAAACGCATGGCAAAACGCCAAATGCGCGCCCTATATTTACACGAACGAATGGGTGAGTCGAAATAAAAAAGAAATAAATAATCATTTACATATTTTTACAAACATCTTTATTTTATAATTTATTATTATTTTATAATTTATTATTATTTTATAATTTATTATTATTTTATAATTTATTATTATTTTATTATTTTTTATTGAAAAAATATATAAAAAATTGAATATTTTTATATATTTTAAAAAATCTAGTAACCGAACTGTATTGCATCATGACAACAACCGTCTCTGCATCTGCTTATCCTCGAAATGATATTCGTTGCATGTTTAATAGTGCCAGTGCCGCACCAGCGCCTAGTGTCGTCGCCGTCGCACCTATCAAGACAAAAGAAAAGGAAACAAAGCCACAACAAGCTAAAAAGGTTGAAAAGAAAACAGAGATTGACTATTTATGCGACGCATACTGTAAAATTATAAAAAGTAAAGAACCGATGGACAAGGATAACGTGAAAGAGTTGTTACATCGGATTGTAGAACATTTCAAAATACGACCCAAAAAATTGTACCGTTATTTTCATTATATAAAATACAATTCGGGAAAAAAGACGACACTCACTTTAGAATTATTGCTGCAAAACCCTTTTGAATTTATTTCATTTCAGAATCAATTCATTTCATACAAGGATGCAATGAATATATGCCAAGAAAGCGGCACTTTTCCAGAATTGCGCGTTCGGATTGTAGCGTGGATATATGACTACTTCATCGGAAAACAGAATAAATATTACATTTCTGAAAATGATTCTGATAAACTTTTGACTGAATTTTCCAGCGAATTCATAAAAGAAAAGTTAAAAGCCGAAGAAATATTGTTTGGAATACTCATTGAAATGAAATTTGGGCAAAAAATATTTTACACGACTCGCGAATTTATAGACCATGAAAAACGAATCGGAGACATGGTTCTTGACTTGTTTTACAAAGATGGTGACGACGTTCATAGTGAAGACGTCAATACGCAAGATGAAAACGATCTTAATGAAAAAATAGAAGAACATATCAAGACGTATATTAAGAAACAAAACAAGGACGATTTTCGATTTGAACCCGAACAACTAGAGGCAATTCATAAAGGATGTGCATTGAAAAGAGGAGAGCTTTTGAACATCACGGGTCCGCCGGGAACCGGCAAATCGACCGTTGTAAATTGCATTGTAAACTATAAGCTGGACCGCGATTCCAGTATTGCAATCATGGCTCCCACCGGTCTTGCACAAAAAAATCTTAAAAATTCGTGCAAATATGACGCAATTCACGACAAGAACAAAAAAATCATATTTTCAACATTGCATAGAGCCATTAATTTCACATTTGTTCAAAAAAAACAGAAAGAAGATCCTGGCACCGCTTCAGTCGAACCGTTTGAACCCGATATGTTGATTGTGGATGAAGCATCCATGGTCGACTTGGACTTGTTTTACAAGCTGTTAAAAGCGTGCAAACAGTTTCATACTTCGCTTATCTTGATTGGAGATGTAAACCAGCTACCGCCCGTCGGTCCCGGAATACCATTTGAATCCATTATCAACTCGGAACTGTTTCATACAACAAGATTGACAAAAATTAAACGCCAGGATGGTAACTTGAGAGAAGTGATTCAAAAATTAAATACGCCAACCGGACTTGCATTAAGCGATTTCGACGGTACAAGTTCTATATTTATTGAAGCAAAAACGTCCGACCAAATTGAAAAAATGGTTACAAACATATATCGCGAAGAAATGACACGCGATCCGAATGCCGATATTCACACAATGTGTGCCCAAAAAGAAAAGGGCGTATTTCATTTGAATCCGGTAATTCAGAATTTGAAAAATGGTAAAAGTGCAGAACTTTTTGTAAAAAAATATGAAAATGGACACCAACATCGATTTTATGAAGGCGATCTTGTCATGCGAACTGAGAATGACTATAAAGACGAAAATAATGTGCGCGTCAATGGAGATGTTGGAACCATTCACGAATCAAGAGTCAAGGCAAAAAAGTTTGGAAGAGACGTTTATGAATATCGATACACGGTAAAATATGGCGACAGTGAAAAAACGGATGAAGAAACGAATTTGAGTGTAGAAGATATTCGCGATGCATTTGTGCCGTTTTACGCAAGCACTGTGCATAAAATGCAAGGACTTCAAAAATCGACAATTGTATTCATTGTTTCGCCGGAGCATTCCTTCTGTTTAACCAATGAAAACTCAAAAAAGTTGGTCTACACGGCAATATCAAGATGCCAGGCCAACTTTTACGTCGTAGGCGATAAGAACTTGTTTACAAGGTCGCAACAGTCAAAAGGAACCAGTGTTTACCCCACACGATTTATGAAGGAATTTAACAAGTATGATTTTTAAATGTAATCGAAGAAGGAATAAAATAAAATAAATATAATAAAATATTATAAATACTTGTAATAAAGACAATACAAAATATAAACGTATATAGTCGCGTATAATCTTATTTTTTTTTATTCAAGGATATATTAATCAAGGTATTTCTGTATTTCTTAACATTTTCGAATTATCTCTCTTATCTCTCTACAAATCAACCTTTATAAAGTAAATAAAAATAGAAATGGCAACATTAACATCATCTGCTCTTTCTCAAGAATTCTCACATTCAAAAATAGTTTGCAACAAGGAAGATGTTGTTCTTCTCAGAGACGAATGTCGAGAGAATAATAATAATAATAATAACAACAAATATAGAATCATATTCAATGCGCACAATTCAAATTTTCCAATTCATTCCATTATTGGATTAAAAATTTATACGCTTTTGTACGAACTCAATCGTGACATCATTCACACTTTCAAAGTTATAAATGAAACAGAAACAACCATTGAAACAGTGACGTTATTTAAACCCTTTGGAAAGGATTTTGGAATCTCTCCAAAAGCCATGCACACGATATCTTCTATGCATCTTGAACCGGGAGCATGCATTTTTAACAGCGTTGATGTTCAACCAGATAGTGAAAATAATGCAAGCGGAGTAAATCACATTCCAAAAAAATATGAACGCATTCAGTCGACGCATTCCAAATTAATTGTTTATTTTCTCTCTGCGAATGACTTGCAGTTTGATTTTACATTTGAATTAAGCGATGATGGCGATGAAGAAGAAGAAGAGTCGTCGAGCTGTCCAATTTACATGGAAAACTCTGTCGCTTTAATGATTAAAAAAATGTTTTGTAGATTGAAAGGATTTACGGAGAGAATGGCGTAAATAATAATTTGATATGCGTGCAATAAAAAAGTATAAAAAATAGTAATAAAATATAATTATATTAAATAAATAAAATATTTATAATAAAAAGTATTTTAACACTTTTTTTTATGACTACTATCGGTAAAATGTGGACTAAAATAAAGAATGGTATAATAAGTAATACTATGAAAAAAGCATACAAGGCAACCACGTCCTATTTATCAGCGGCTTATATCTTAACAATAGAAACGATTTGGTATAAATGTAACTATTACACGTATAATGAATACATAAAACAGCTGGCTCTCATGTTTTCGAGAGAAAATATATTTTTTATTAAATTCTTTCAAGCTGTATGCACAACAAGCCACCCGCTCTTAACAGATGACATTTTACAGTATTTAAACACATTTACAGACAATGCGCCATATTCCAGTTCAGAAATAGACGTTGAATCGCTGGAACGTTTGATAAAAGAACACTCCATTGAAATAAAAAGACCATTTGCTCCAATCAAATCAGGAACAATTTCCCTCATATTTGAAGGGACTTTAAAGACGGAACAAGGACAGGGACAAGACCAAAGGGAAGAATCCGTTATTATAAAATGCAAACGCGTTGGGATTGATGATAAAATTCAAAATGCAATATTCAACATGAATCAATTGATTTCATTTACAAGATTCGTTCCTCATATAAAAAATTTGAATGTTCATGATATTTATAATGAAAATAAACAAAGTATACTCGACCAACTTTCTTTTCAAAAAGAAGTGCGTAATATTGAAATATATTATTCGAAATGGAACAAACCGGGTCTTGACTACATTAAAATTCCCAAAGTGTATTCTGAATTTACAAGACAAAATCCAAATGTAATTGTAATGGAGCGTATCGTTGGAGACACAATATATAATATTTGTCCAGAAGATAAAGATCGGTATGCGAAACTGTTGGCAAAATTTAATTTCAAGAGCGTATTTTATGATTCCATATATCATGGAGACATTCATCCTGGAAACATATTTTTTATCAAAGAGCTTAAAGTGAAATCAAATGCACACATTAACGACGACAGTGACGATAGTGGTGACGATAGTGGTGACGACGATAACAGCGACAATGGCAGCGACGATGGTAACAGTGATAATAATGATTTCAAAAAATACAAATATAAACTTGGAGTTATTGATTTTGGAATTGTTGGCAAATTTTCGAGAGACATGCAGAACACAATTTTTCAGTTATTTAAAGGATTATACGAAAAAAATCATGACGCTGTTGCACATTGTATTATTGACAATTTGGTTGAACCTAAGGATGTGTTGACCAATGAAAAGAAGGATGAACTGATTGACATTATTTCCAAATACTCGGAAAGTCATTTCGGAAAAGATACGCATCGGTTTTTAGATGCCGAGGATATTATAAAAATAAACAAAATTTTATACGGATTCGGCGTTCAGTTTTCAAAGGAGTTTTGTAAGATTGAATTATCTTTTGCAATTTCAGACAGCGTGTGTAAGCTTTTGACAAATAAAACAACCTATGTTGACCAACTTCTTACCATATTTTCGAATTATTCTTAATAAATAATTAAATAATGCATATTTCAACAGTTATGCATTATTCATTTTTCTGATTTTATTTATTTATTTATTTCTATTCGTCTTATTTTTTCGTTTCATTGATATTTTTGACTTGTATTTTTTATAGAATGTTTTTCTTCGTTTTTTCATTATTTTATTAAATGCAGCTGCAGAATTATCAGGCAATCCTCCTCCGCCTGCAGCTGCAGCATTTTCAGTGGTCATTAATTGAGATTTTATTTGATTTGTTTGTTCTTCAATTTGCTTCAATTGTTCCAATAAAGCTGTTTTTATAGGATCTTCTTTCGGTTGTTCCTGTTCTACTGGCACTGGTTCTTTTTGTTCTTCTTGTGGCATAGGTTTCTCTTCATTCACTACAGATTCCTCTTCGCTGACTAGAGGTTGCTCTACATCTTGCATTTCAGGTTGCTCTACAGCTTGCATTTCTGTCGTGACGTCACTCGCTACAGGTTGAACTTCTATCGGCATTTCATTGACTACAGGTTGAACTTCTATCGGCATTTCATTGACTACAGGTTGAACTTCTGTTGCTACCATTTCTGTCGGCACGTCACCCGACACTTCACTTGCTACAGGTTGCATTTCTTTTGCTGACGGTAACACTTCACTTGCTACAGGTTGCATTTCTTTTGCTGATGGTAACACTTCACTGACTACAGGTTGCATTTCTGTTGCTGACGGTAACACTTCACTTGCTACAGGTTGCATTTCTTTTGCTGATGGTAACACTTCACTGACTACAGGTTGCATTTCTGTTGCTGACGGTAACACTTCACTCGCTACAGGTTGCATTTCTTTTGCTAATGGTAACACTTCACTCGCTACAGGTTGTACATCTGCCACTGGTTGTTCTCCATCTTTTAGTTGTTGCCCCCCAACAGCAAGAGCACCAAGAGATGTCATATATTTTAATTTTCTTCTTGTGGCATTTTTTTTAGATTTTTTATTTTTTTTTCTATTTTTATTCGTTTTGTCCATCATCGTCGTATCCATTATAAAATGTAAAATAATTATATATAGTTATATTATATTAATATTTTTATTATGTATTTTTAATTTTTAATAAAATAAAGTGATAAGAAATATTCATGTATGAATTTAAAATAATTTTGCTAAAATTATTTTAATAACAACGAATATTTATTGATTGTTGATAAAAAAATTGATAATAAAATATTAAGTATTTAAAGATTACATCTAATATTTATTTATATCGATAATTTTTTCAAGTTATAAAATGACAGATAATAATAATGTATTAACAATTAAAACGGTTCAAATTGCCCCGTTTCGAACACTGATGACTGCGCTAAAAGACATTCTTCTTGAAACCAACATTACTTTCCAAAAAGACGGCATACGAATTATTAACATGGATAAGTCACACACCATGTTGGCGCATTTGCACCTTCTTGCTGAGAATTTTGAAATGTATGAGTGCAAGAAGGATAAAATCATCATCGGCGTAAACATGTTTCACTTGTTCAAGCTCATTAATTCGATTGATAATGATGACACGCTTACCATTTACATAGAAAACAAGGATTACAATGACGGTGTCGTATCCTACCTCGGACTTAAATTCGAAAATGGAGACATTAAACAATGCAAAACGCAGAAGTTGCGCCTCATTGAACCGGATCCAGAAGAACTGGTTGAACCGAATGTCGTATTTTCGTCTGTTATTAATTTGCCGTCATCTGATTTTCAAAAAATTATTCGCGACCTGTCTTGCATCTCGGAAAAACTTGAAATCAAATCGGTTGGAAACGAGCTCATATTTCGTTGTTCTGGACAATTTGCAACAGCGGAAGTTCGGCGTGTTGAATCAGACGACAGCATGAAATTTATTCACAAACAAGATTCAAATAAAATTATTCAGGGTGAATTCTCTCTAAAGAACCTCGGATACTTTATTAAATGCACAAATTTGTGCAGTCAAATTGAAATGTACTTGGAAAACGATTTGCCGCTGGTTGTGAAATATTATGTGGCTTCACTTGGAGAGATCAAACTGTGTTTGTGTCCTCTTCCATCCTCTTAAAAAACGACAAAAAAACGACAAAAAAAACAAATAATAAAGATCAATAGAAATAAAATTGGTAAAAAATTTATTTCTATTTTATTCTAAATATTTCATTCTTCTGAATATTATTCGCGTTATATTATTCATCCACGTCTACATCATTATCATCATTATTATTGTCACTCGTTGTTTTTGTAACAATCGAAGAATCTGCTTCTATATTTTCAATTCCTAAATATTTATTTAAATAACGGTATATTCGCGAAATATCTAGCTTACCAATGTCATATGTGTGTAATATTTCATATATTTTTTCTTCATTATATTTGTATTTATTTTTAAGGTTGAAAAAGAATGTAAACATGTCTTTTTGATCCATGCCAAGTTGTTGACACAAATTTTGTATAAACAGCGAATTATTGTATTCTGTGCTGTATTTTGTGAGAACTTTGGTAAATCGAATATCGGCTAAATTGCACTTGTATTTTTTTTTGAATGGTTCGTATTCGTGATACAATTTATTGTTATAAAACGTTTTGATGAGAGAGCTCATTTCGTTGAATTGCCATATTTGCTTTTGAAATGTGATTCTATCAACGTAATCTGCAAAACAAATGTTATCAAGAACTTTTTTATAAAAGCATATCGAATCTTTATTTTTATATTTAGACATCATGTCAATTATATTTTCATGCCATAATAAGCCAACAGTTGTTCGATCGGTTTCATTTAATAACGTGTTGTGTTCATGAAATGAATAATTAAAATCAAATAATTTTTTTGTTATTTGTTTATTATTTTCATTATACGTTTTTGGTTCAAATATCATCTTAATTATACTCGTGTTTAATATACTGCCGTTTGTTTTACTCGATGCCGTTGCAGACATGGGCGCGGACGCGGACGCGGGGATTGATTCATCCTGCTTATAAATATTATAAATTGTGGTAACTTTCCTTAAATCACCTTGCGTAAATTCGATAATATTTTGGATGAGTTCTTCATCCAGCGACGGCATTAAATTCGTAACAATTTCATTCATTTGAGAATTCGTCGGTGTTTTTAATTCAAATGTGTGACACACTTTAATGAGCTCTTTTATTTTTTTATCTGTATGATAATTACCAATGCACATGATTGGATTCACGGACGACTCTTCCGTTTTTTGTTTTTTTGTTTTTTTTGGTCGAATGAGACGTATCAAGTGATTAATCCCGCCTTTATCACCATTATTCATTCCGTCAATTTCATCCATGACAATCACTATTTTTTTAACCTTTTTCTCAAACATGGACATGATATTTTGATTTGACATGTTGTGTTTGGCAATGGTTTCGATAATTGATTTATTCCGAATGTCGCCTGCATCATAAGTAATGGCATCATATCCCAACATTTTCAATACTGAACTTACAAACTCGGTTTTTCCGGAACCCGGGTTACCATACATGTAAAATCCCTTTTTAATTTGATGGTCGCCGCATTTTGTTTTGTCAATATCTTGTAGTATTGTTTTTATTTTATCAACAATCCATTCTCGGTCTAAGATTTTATTCAAATTTAAATGCTCCATTTATACGATTTTTTATAATGTGTAATATGTGTAATATAATATTATGAATGTTTTTATAACAAAATGTTAACGCACTATTAAAGTATTATTCATTTTAATATTTATATAATTTTATATTAACTTTATTATTAAAAAATGGTTTACCAAAAAAATAAAATAAAAATTGATTTTGAAAATGTTTTGTTAATAATTCATATATAGAAGCATTTATAGATTTGTAATATAAATGCAAGTGCAATCGAAACCGGCGGAGTCAGATCATCCAGAAAAAAAGAAGATTATAATCAAAAAAAAACAATTAAAAGCAGCGGCAGCAACGGCGGAAGCATCAGCGGAAGCAGCATCTTCATTATCATTTCGTCTTATCGACTTCGGTATATATGACCAAAAGAATGTCGACGCGCAATCAGCAGGAGAAGAACAACATCACTTCCAAGATCGTCAAAACAAAAAAATGGTGATTCAAATCTTTGGAATCAACGAATCAGGAGAAACGTGCGCTCTCTTTGTTGAAGACATGAACCCGTTATTCTACGTATTGGTCCCGGATACCTGGAACGAATATACCAAAAAGAACTTCATTGGTTCAATCATGAGACAGTTGCGCCTCGGCGAAGATGCAATCGTAAAAGACAAATGCGCCATCGTAAAAAGAAAGAAGTTGTATGGGTTTGATGGTGGGAAACAACACAATTTTGTAGTTCTATATTTTAAAAATTTGGCAATGATGAACAAGGTGAAGAATCTCTGGTACGTTTCATCCGAAAACACGTTTGACTTGAATCCGGATGGTTACAATTATAATGGAACATCGCTAAAAATCTATGAGTCCAACATTCCGCCGTTGTTACGATTCTTTCACATGAATGAAATCAGTCCTTCGGGATGGATCGAATTCTCGAAATGCAGCGCAACCGAAGTCGACGTATCACAAAAAACAACGTCGTGTATGCATGAATATGTGATTGGAATGAAAGACATTAAACCCCAACCAACAAAAGAGGTTCCGGTTCCATACAAGATTTGCAGTTTTGATATTGAAGCAAGCAGCAGTCACGGCGATTTTCCGCTTGCAGTTAAAACATACAAGAAGCTTGCAACAAACATGGTTGATGTGTGTTTGAGCATTCAGAAAGACGACGGCACAATTACCAATCAACTGATTGAAAAAATGATTCGTGCAGGATTTTTCGGCACACAGTTTGATAACGAATACATTGACGGGAATATTCAAAAAGTGTTTACAAAGAGAAAAATATTCGAAAAGCAAATCAAACCAATGCTCGAAAAATTTATTGCAGAAAAAATAAAAAATTTAAATGATGAAAGTGGAAACAAGTATGCGAATGCAAACACAATTGAAGCCATGTTTGAAAAAATCGGAAAGAAAAATGCCGAATGTTTTGGAAACAATAACAACAATGCAGAAAGTGATAACGATGATGATGATGATGATGACGACAATTGCGACAATGTCGATGATGTAATTACAATGAACATTGTCGAGGAAGTAAGTCATATGCAAAAGAAAGAGGTGCAAGAACAGTTTCCAAAAATGGTCGACAATGAAATTACGGTTTTGAAACTGTTGCAATCCACAAACATGACTCGAGAAATGAAAATAACGCATTTAAATACCGCACTTTCAAGCGTGTTTCCAGAGGTGGAAGGCGACAAGGTTACTTTCATCGGTTCAACGTTTTTAAAAGCGGGCAACGAGCGCCCGTATTTGAATCACTGTTTAACCATTGACACGTGCGACGCTGTCCCAAATTCTGAAATACAAGTGTGTGAAACCGAATATGACATGTTGCTGGAATGGACAAGGGTGATTCAACGCGAGGATCCTGATATCATTATTGGATACAACATTTTCGGTTTTGATTATAATTTCATGTTTCATCGCGCACTAGAAAATGATTGCGCCGAAGAATTCTTGAAACTTTCACGAAACAAGGACCAAATGTGCGGCCAATACGACCAAAAAACAAACAAGCTGACGATTGAAGAAAGCACAATCGTGATTGCAAGCGGAGAGCACAACTTGAACTTCATTAAAATGGCCGGAAGGTTACAAATTGACATGTACAATTATTTGCGACGAGATTACAGCATGTCATCATACAAGTTGGACTACGTATCCGGTTACTTTATCGGCGACGGCGTAAAAGGCATTCAGCACAGCGCGAACGAATCGGGAGATGACGTGACCATTGTTCAAACTGGAAACGTCATGGGTCTAGATGTTGGAAGCTATATTAATTTCGAAGAAACGAGCAATTCCACAGAGTTGTACAAGGGTGGCGAAAAATTCAAGATTATTCGTCTCGACGTTGAAAAGAAAACGTTTGAAATCGCAGGCAAAGAAATGCCGAATATGGAAAAAAAAGTGCGATGGGGTCTTGCTAAAGACGACGTTTCGCCGCAAGACATTTTCAGAATGACAAATGAAGGCCCGTCGCAGCGCGCAATCATCGCAAAATATTGTATTCAAGATTGTAACCTGGTTCATCACTTGATGCGAAAAATCGACGTTCTCACCGGATTTGTGGAAATGGCAAACATTTGCAGCGTCCCCATGAGCTTTCTCGTGTTTCGCGGCCAAGGCATTAAATTAACTAGCTTTATTGCAAAGAAATGCAGAGAAAAAAATACGCTCATTCCGGTGTTGGAACGAAAACTCGGCAATGAAAGTTATGATGGCGCAATCGTGCTGCCTCCAAAATGCAACTTGTATCTGGACAACCCGGTGGCGTGTGTCGATTACTCGTCATTGTATCCTTCTTCAATGATTAGCGAAAATTTGTCACACGACAGCAAGGTGTGGACGAAAGAATACGATTTGAACGGAGTCATGGTAAAATCAACTGGTGAACGAAATGAAAAAGGTGACTTTATTTATGACAATTTGCCTGGATACGAGTATGTTGATGTCGAGTATGACACATATGTGTGGAAAAAAAACGAGCGAGGCAAAGCCATCAAGACGGTGAGCGGAAAAAAGGTGTGTCGGTTTGCGCAACCATTAATGAATGGAGGCGGCGGTATGGGCGAAAAAGCAATCATGCCCTCTATCTTGGAGGAGCTACTAGCTGCAAGAAGCGCTACGCGCAAGCTGGCTGCAAAACAGACGGACGATTTCATGAAGAATGTTCTAGATAAACGTCAGCTGGGTTATAAAGTGACGGCAAATTCGCTGTATGGACAATGCGGTGCAAAAACGAGTTCGTTTTACGAGATTGATGTTGCCGCGTCGACAACGGCCACGGGAAGAAAATTGCTGCTTTATGCCAAGCGTGTGGTGGAGGAAACATACGGAGATACGGAATGTGACACGGAATGTCATGGGGTCATTAAAACGCGCGCAGAATATGTGTATGGCGACACAGACTCTGTATTCTTCACATTCAATTTGATGGAAAAGGACGGAATAACACAGATACGCGGTAAAAAGGCGCTGGAAATCACGATTGAGCTTGCACAACAAGTGGGCGAACTCGCATCATCATTCTTGAAAGCGCCACACTCGCTCGTCTATGAAAAATCCATCATGCCATTCTGTTTGCTAAGGAAAAAGGGGTATGTGGGAATTTACTATGAAACGAATGCCAACAAGGGATCCAGAAAAAGTATGGGCATTGTTTTAAAACGCCGCGATAATGCACCCATTGTAAAGGACGTTTACGGCGGAATCATTGATATTTTAATGAAAGAGCAAAATACGGAGCGTGCCATTTCATTCTTGAAAAATTACTTGCAGGATTTAATCGATGAGAAAATTCCGCTCGAAAAACTCATTATTACCAAATCGCTCAATTCGAATTATAAAAATCCGCAGCAAATTGCACAAAAAGTTCTAGCAGACCGGATGGGTCAGCGCGATCCCGGTAATAAACCGAGCGTCGGAGATCGAGTGCCATATGTGTATATACACAATCCGGATAAAAAGGCGCTGCAAGGAGACCGCATAGAACACCCAGTGTATATGAAACAAAATGGAATCAAACCCGACTACGCATTTTATATTACAAACCAAATCATGAAACCGGTTCAACAACTGTTTGCTCTTGTATTGGAAAATATACCCGGATTTAAACGCAGGAAAGAAGCGCTTAAAGACAGAATCGAGCTGGAAGCAAGTCGGCTTGGAAGCGACAATCCGGAAGCGCTGCAAACAAAAATAACAAAACTCCGAGAAAAAGAAGTGAAGGAATTATTGTTTGACGAGTTTCTAATTCAGGCAACAAATGCTACAAACAAAAATAGAAGCATCAAGGACTTTTTCAAAAAAGCGTAGCTCTTATAAAATTCGCCATCTTGGATATACAAAAAAGAGAAACAGAAATCACTGCAACACGTGCCATATATAATTTTTTTTTATTGATTGGGCGACGTTTACCATTATCATCATGAACAATGCTTGGGTCTATTTTTTCAAATGCGTCTTCTACTTTATGCTCCTTTTTATAAATCGTATTAAAAAATGTTTTCCACTCGGAGTTAATGTGTTGATACCATTCTTCCATGGATTTATATTTTTCATAATCTTGATTATATACTTTACTGTAATAAACAAACGCATTTAACTTCGGAATCGCAATCATTTTCTTTTCATTAGCAATATCATCTTTTCCATAGGTGATGACAAATTGTATCGGTGAATCATTTTTATACGAATAATAAATACTGCCTTTTTTTAAATCACAAGCGTAGTCGTATCCATGACGCCGTGTTCCTTCCGGATAAATAATAATATTACGATCTGTCTCTTGAATTCGTTTCAACGTATTTTCGAATTTATTAATATCTGTTTTTCCTTGACGTCTGTTGAAGTATTCAAGATGTTTTGAAATAAATTGTAACACATTTCCTCCAGGAAAAACTAAAGCTATCAAATATCGTGATATAAAACTTCCAGTATTATATACAACGATGGAATCAATGTTAAAATCGATAATCGTCCTATGATTTGTAAAATAAATAATATTTTTTTTGTATGAAACTGTTGTTGGTGTCATTCTATAAATTGAATAATCGCACGTATTGTAAAAAAAATAATTAAATTTCTGTAAAAATTCGATTTCAGTTTTGATTGTAAAATCAAATAATAACATAGCTGGAAGTACATTGACATAAAAATAAATTTTTATAAAGTTAAATTTATAAGTTATATAATTTATTATATCTTTCATTTGTTATTATACTATTATATAAAATAATATAATAATAATATAATAAAACATTATTTATGTTTAAGTATTATTTGTAAAACTATTACTATTATTATTTTAATATAAATAAATACCGTTATACCGGTTTCATTTGAAATAAACAACAAGCAAAACATGCAAGTATAGAACACAAGTATGTTGTTGTGCACGTCGAATCATCGATTGAATTGGTTTGGTTCGTTTCAAATGCATTGTTATTATAACCCGGTGTCGCCGTGGTCGAAACATGGTCGTCGAAATTTACATAATAGTTATTATCTTGTGCGTCTCCGTATGATTTCATGGTATAATATGTATATGGTCGGGTAGTGTCTTTTACAATAACCGGAACAGAAGATGGATAAATGTGCGGTCTATTTTGCTGAGCAAATAACTTGTCACTTGTTAATATTTCATTTGTTTTTGGCGCGCAGAAATATTTGGTGTCTATATATAATGGTTTAAAACGCCAACTGTTATCAATATTATCAATATTATTCATTTCAATATTATTTTCATTTTTTACACTGTCATAACGTTTATATTCATTTTCATTATAAGTAGCATTGTCATAACTCATTTGTTTAAAATGTTAAAATAATATATATGTATCTGCAATCTATAGTATATACATATATTAATTAATTTTTAAATTTTTTTATTTAATCAAATATGTTATTTAAATAAAAAATGTAAATAATCAACCAGCTCAAGTTATAATTCGGAATCAAAGCTATAATCATTTTCGCGGTGTTCATTTAATTCTAATTCGGAACGATAAGGTTCTTCTTCTTCGCGACCATCATTATACATGTGTATGGTTTGTTCGTCATCATCATTGTTTTCTATATCGACATCAACATTGATTTGTTGTCTACACATGGGACAAGTCGAGTGGGAATCAAACCATCGAAGTAAACTAAACGGATTAAAATTGTGTTTACAAGTATTAATCTGCATAACTGAATCAATCAAATCAAATTGGACTTGAGATATAGGGCAAATATCGTTCAGCGGATTATTTATTGTGCAATATGGAATAATTTTTGTTTGTTGCTGGATAACGTCGTAACTCAGACCGCAGCCCCCTTCACGATGACGCGCATTCTCTCTATCAATGATCTGAGTATAGTAAACAAGTGAATCATTTAAACGAGGGGTATCTAATAAATCCAACATGAGTCGAGTTGCGGTTGTTAATGGTGCTGGAGCTGGAGGCAGGGGTGTAGGTTCAACAGGTAAAATTGGGGACAATGACAACGAATCTTGTCGTCGCTCTTGTCGCCATTGCCGGATTTGTTGCCACGTTTGACCGAGTGGAATGGCAGATGGGGGTGTCGGTGGCGGCGATTGTTGTCGCGAAAAAACTGGTATTTCTAGCGCACTTCTTCTCAAATTAGCACTTATTGTGGTAGTAGGAATATGACTAGGGTTGCTCTCATTAGATGTTGTATTTATAACGGCAGGCACTCTTCTTGGCGGACCAATTGGAACTGGCAACCTATATCTGACAAACGTTGAAGCAAATGGTGTACCACTACCAACACCACCATCACTGCTACCATTTCGCATTTGATCAGTTGAACCGCTGGCTTCTTGGTGTGACACCCTTCTCGGCAACGGCAACACACCTCGTTGAGATTCTCTTTCTTCGGGCGGCGTATCCAAACGACCGGTTAAACGCACCGGGGTTGGTATTTGAAACGGAGATGATGGTTCAGAAGAATTTGATTGCAGAGTTGAACGAAATCGAAGCGTGGGTCGTTCTGGTGTATCCGGTATCGGTATTTGCACCGTTTCTCTTCGAATTAAATTTACCGGTGTTTCGATTACAGGTTCCGGTTCAACCGACACTGATACCGGTTGTGTTGTTGTCATTTCACTCGTTGAACTTGCACTTGTTCTTGGTGCTGTTGCTGCTCCTGTTGCTGCTCCTGTTGCTGCTGCTGCTGCTACCGGAAAAGAACTTCTTGTAAAGTTTCTAAATATTTGACTATTTATAGCTCTTGTTAATCCCGTTTCAAACGTCATGTACCCATTTAATATGTCTCTTGTTGCATTAATATACGAATGCACTAAAGTTAAATACGCTTCTTCCGATGAATTTAAATTTGAAATTATATTTGGAGTTGGAGTTGTTGGAGTTGGATTTGAATTTAAATTTTGAGACATATGAATTGAAATATTTTATTCTATATATATTCTATTCTATTTATTTTGTAAACTGTTTGCTTGTAAAACTGTTTGCTTGTAAAACTGTTTGCTTGTAAAACTGTTTGCTTGATATTATTAATATTATTATAAATATATAATTTAATTATTTGTATTTGTTTAATATAATTTTTTATAGATTATATTTCCATCATTTCATTTGTTTTATAAATATTAAAGTAATATCAAATTACGAAATCGTATTAAAGATAACATAAGAATTTAATATATTTATTAAAATAAACCAAACTAATAACAAAAATAATAAAGAAACAATGTCTCACGAACAACAAAAAACATCTCAAAAAATACATCTTAATATAGCTGACAACTATGAAAAATATAAAAATAAAGGACTAACGGGCCTTGCGAATTTGGGAAATACGTGTTTTATTAACGCGTTGCTCCAAATCATCTCTCATACGTACGAGCTTAATGATTTACTTGATGGCGAAGAGTATAAAACAAAACTTAACGATTCTCTTGATTCAAAACTATTGGTGTCGTGGGATCAGCTACGTCTGCTGATGTGGAGCGAGAATTGCACAATTTCTCCAGGGGCTTTTATACACGACATTCGTAAAATTTCAAAGCAAAAAAATAATAGCATGTTCGCATCCATGTCGCAAAATGACATGCCCGAATTTTTGACATTTCTTTTTGATATATTTCACAACGCTCTTAAACGCAAAGTTTCAATGACGATCGACGGTCGTCCGAAAAACAAGAGAGATAAAATGGCCAAATTGTGTTTTGAAATGATAAAAAAAACATACACGGCAAGTTATTCTGAAATATTTAAAATGTTTTACGGCATTCAAGTTTCAACGCTCCTACCGGAGAATCCAAAAGATCAATTTGATTACTTGAGCATTCGCCCCGAACCGTTTATGATTATTAGTTTGCCGATTCCTAGCAATAAATCAGGTTCAACTTCAAATGATATTGAATGCATCACGCTTATGGATTGTTTTGATCTGAACTGCGAAAAAGAGTTTTTACACGGAGAGAATGCGTGGTTTAATGAAGATTTAGGAAAAAAACAAAATGTGTACAAGCGGTTGGTATACTGGAGTTTGCCAGATGTTATGATAATCGACATTAAACGTTTTGAATACAGCCCCGAAACATTTTCGTATGTTAAAAATCAGACGGCCATACGAATTCCGGTAGAAAGTGTTGATTTTTCGAAATATGTCGAGGGATACAATAAGGAAAGTTATGTGTATGACTTGTATGGTATTTGCAATCATCACGGAGACGAAAATTTTGGACACTACACTTCCACTGTAAAAACGGCGAGTTCAAAATGGTATAATTTCAACGATACAAATGTTAAGGAAGTGTCCATTCCCAAAACCGAAATTGTTGGAAACACGCCATATTGTCTGTTTTACAGGAAAAAAACGTGCAAATAAAATAAATAGAGAATTAAGATTTCGAATTTTCGAGAGATCGAGAGAAAATAATAATATAAAAAATAATATTATATTATTATAATTAATTAATTATTTTTATTCAATATCATTCGTTACTATTTGTAATTATTGTATTCGCATAGTATATATTTAACATAAATATAACAAACATAACAAACACAACAAACATCAAACATAAATAATGGATTTAACTTATAATTCTATTAGCGGGATGAATATTGATCCCACCGTTTATTTAAAAGAAGTCATCACAAAAAACGGAAAACAAGACAGTCAATTGAATGCTGACACAAAAGTATACTTGTTAATCGCCCTCGGTGTAATTATTGTAATCTATGGATTATTTTTTGCAATTTTAGGCGGAGGAGGTTCGCAAACACAAGGACCAGGGGTAACTGGTTCCGGTTCCGCTGGTAGCGTTGGTCTCAAATTTTTTGAAGTATTGTTGTGGTCTGTTTTTATAATGCTGATTTTATTAAATGGGTTTCAATATTTTTTCAACGTGAATTTGACAACTCGGTTCATTAATTTTTTCACCGAAAAACCAAAGCTTGAAATTACCATGGATGTCCCCGAAGACGAACCGGTTCAAGAGCTGAAAATAGAAAAAGAAGTGTTTAATATACCCGATAACACATACACGTATGATGACGCAAAAGCGGTGTGTGCGGCATACGGCGCCCAACTTGCGAGCTATGACCAAATTGAAAATGCATACAAGGACGGCGGAGAATGGTGCAATTATGGCTGGTCCGATAAACAAATGGCGCTTTTTCCCACACAAAAAGCGACGTGGGATAAACTCCAAAAAATCAAGGGACACGAACATGATTGCGGTCGACCGGGAATTAATGGAGGATTTATTGACAATAAAAATATTCAATTCGGTGTCAATTGTTACGGATACAAACCGCTGATTACTGCCGCTGAAACGGATAAAATGCAACACGCGCCCATTTACCCACAAAGCATGAGCGACATTGAACACCAAAAACGTGTGGACTACTGGAAAAAGCGAATTCCCGAAATTATGCTGTCACCGTTTAGTCGCTCTAGTTGGTCCATCATCTAACCGCGTTCACGCACGCATGAGAGTTAATGATGTCGTTGTCGTTTACTTCTCGTCCTTCGTTTTTGAAATATCTTTTCAATGTCTTTATGTTTTCCGAAATTTTGTTTTTTAGTTGTAGTTGCTCTTCGTAAAGGTGTTAATGATTTTATCTTGACTGATTCTGATTCTGATACACTCTTTACGAGAGAATCATATAATTCATCATCGATTTCATTTGAAGAAATTTCAATTGGATTTACGATTCCGGATGGCGTAATTACAAGTTCGATATTATTTATTTTATCATCATCGTGATCACTTTCTGTCATGATGCTGGCATATACGAGTTTTCGATCCGAATCAATTGTGGCTACAGGTTCCTTATCTCTATGTTTTGAGTGTCGTTCTTCGCGAACATCTTCGCGACCATCGTCGCCATCGTAGTGATGAAGATGTTGCAATAATAATAGCCCAATTGGAATGCCCGAATCTTCTTTAAAAATATCCGAGCCATAGCCATTGCTATTACCTCCCGCTTGCGCTTGTTTGCCTTTCTTTTTCGATTTTCCATTCAAAATATTACTTATTCTGTATCCACCGCTTGAAATTGTGCCTCCGTTCATTGTATACACTAAATCCTTCGCGGCATTGAATGTCATTTTCTATAATTTAAAATTTATATTTAATTTAAAACTTATAATAAAATAGTAACTATATATATTTAATATTTTATTATTCAAAATTTTATAATTATATATAAATACATAAATTAATAAAAATATATTATTTATATATCATATTATATACACATCCAATACATTTTTATGCAATACACTAATAATCCATATAACCCATATTTATGTAACATTCAACATAATCCAAATGTTGCGACCGCTCCACCATTAGATGAAATTAATTATACAAACCAAATCCCTCAAAATTATACGCATATTCCGCATATTCAGCAACCACGTCCAGTATATCTTTATCCCGACATTCCTAATAATATTCATTATATGACAGCCGCAGAACAATACAATCGAGATCGAGGAATTCAAATGCAAATGCGTAAAAAACAACAAGAAGACGATTGTTGTTGTTTTGGATTGCTCACTATATTATGTTGTTGTTGTATTTACTAACTTAACCCTAGCTATTATAGTATCTTTTTATTTCCGAATTTATTTTAATCTCTCGTTTTTCTTTCATGTACTTTAAAATGTGCTGAACTTGTGATTTATTGGGTATCAGTTCGTTCAAACACTGTTCAACGAAAGTTAGAGAGATTGGATTCGTCGTTTTTGTCTCCACAAAACGCAACCTCCCATCCGGCAACGAGAGTGACGTGTTCAACATTTTTTTATTATTTACAGTTGTCATTATTGACGCTTCCAAATCATTTTTCATTTCTCTCGACAACTTTAATTCCGCATTTATTTTTTTAATCTTGTTATCCACTTCGACCCATTTTTGAATTTGTTTATCGAATAGTGAGGATGAGGATGCTACAGGCATATTTGTATTGTTTGTATTGCTTGTATTCATCGCGTTTTGCATTTTATTTTTAGTTTGATTGGTTTGATTTGTAGAGAGATAGAGAGAATAAAAGAAATGATGAAATAAAATAAACAAAAAATAAAATATATAATATATGAAATATATTTTATTCACGAAAAATCCTAAATTTGCAGATTTGAAATGAATATTTATCCATGCATTACAGATTGATACAACCACGGCAACGCTTCACGAGCCGGAATGCTTACAAGCGTTAAAGCGCACAAGATAAAATTTGACCCTAGGCATCGATCCGCTTCTGAAACTGCTGAACTAATAAACCGTTCAATCACGGTTAAATTAATATTGATAATGTTTTCAGGAGACAAGTAAATGTAAAATTGGTGCGTAACCCAACCCAAAACGTAGTGAGGAAATGGGTCGCCGTAAGGCGGATAAATTGTCCTTCGTGCCTGGTGAGAAAGTTCCGCCCTATAATTCCAAATATCAATTAATTCTCTCAAAAAGGTAATGTGCTGTTCGTATGTTAGCGCAATAAACCATTCGGGATCAGAGTAATGGCCGAGCGCGTTAATAGTTTGAAATAGCCGCAGCACGTGCTGTCGAAACCTTTGGTGCGGTGTAAGCACGTCTTGAGGAAGAGCTATATTCATGCCACTACCCATGACTGCATTATTATTATTATTATTGTTGTCATTTTCTGCAACGTAGTTATTATTGTCATATTCATAATTATTATTAATATTGTTATTCATCATTTGGTTCCGAGTCATTTTTTTATTATTTTTTAAAACGCGCTTCCTACTTAAAATTCGATCCAATTTAATTATTTTTAAAATATCACGAATAACATTATGCGGAATCTTGTTTCTGTTATACGGATTATTTGATTCATTCCATATATTACGACGACTCAATCCGTATTCATTTTCTACCCCATTATCGCTCAGTATCAAATTATAAATTGACGCAATGTCGAAACCATAATAACACGATTTTGATTTCGATTTTTCTTCCTCTTTGCCAATCTCTTCATAACTGAAAAATTGCTGATTGGGAATCTCTCTAATCGGATCAAGCGAATAAAAATCGGTTTCGTTGATACAAATCTCTCTATTATTTAGAGCCGGCCCTCTTAGCTTGTTCAATTTTCGACGCAAAAAACTATTTATTTTTAATTGTATTTTTATGCAATGAAACGTGTGATGATAAAAATGATATACACTTTGTCTTAACTCACTCTTTGTTCCGCTTAGTTTTATTTTTTTATAATCGAAATCTCTCTGAATAATTGCGCACATCTCTTTTAGTTCTGCAACTTTGTAATCTGCATTTTTTTCATTTTCCTCATTTAAAATTTTATAGTTGTGGAATGAAATTTCGCTTGGACTCGGTTTTTTTACAGAAGCTTTTTTATTTTTTATAACGTGTTCTTTATCAGGATCAAGATGTTCTATTTTTATATTTTCATTTATTTCTATTCCATGAGATTTTGGCTTTTTTATTAGAATTTTTCTTATTTTTTTTGTTGGAACTAATAATTGTGGGGGGTCTTCCGTTGACATTTTATTTTTGTGTTTAATAATAAATATTAAATTTATTATGATATAATATATTATAAATCTATATTATATATATATTATTTTTCTATATTGATTCATTAATTATCTTTATTTATTATTGAAAATATAATTGAAATGATTAATGATGATAACGAAAACGATACGGATCTATATATTGAAGATCAAATTTTTGAAGGGGTAAATGATTCATTGGTTCATGATAAAAAATTATTTGAATCATTTGAAAATATAATGCGTAGTTATTTGTTTCAAAATTATTATTATATTATACTTTGGCATATGTTTCATTCATTTTCAGTTTTTTATCCAGATGAGCCATGTGATACTTTAAAAATAAATACGAAATTACTATTAAATAATTTAAAAAATATGACATTTTGTTCTTCTTGTAGTAATAATAAAAAAGATACATTTGTTTACGACTCGAATTTGGATGACGTTGTCAGATCAAGAAATGAAATGATAACATTTTTTAATCATTATCACAAGTATATTAATACATATATATTGAATAAAACGACCAATTATGATTCATTTACAAATGACTATATTATTCAAAACTATTCAAATGGTCATTTTAGTCATTATTTTGAAAATAAATTAAATTTTAATTTAGTTACTGTTTTAAATGATATCGAATTGAATGAACGAAGTTTGAAAAGTAAATTTTCAAATTTAAAAACCAATTGTTTTCAACAATTTAAAAATAAAAAAATTTCAAGAATTATTTTTAGTTAAATAAATAATTATTTATTCATGATTATTTATTTACTTTTTTATGTTTATTTTTAAGGATTATGATTTGATTGAACAAACATTGGTATTCCAAATGGATAAGCGCCGCCTATATAAGAACCACCACCACCATTTGCAGTATACGCGGATAATATCCAATCTTTATTTGCACACCACGCCATTTTATTACTAATATGAACTCTGCTGTCGGGTGCTCCGACATTTTGATCATATGTATTCCACCAAAATTCTACATAAGCATCTTCACTTGGTGGTT
>Ga0315284_10002833_pt1 | contig 24691 bp, 12 predicted proteins | sample YL17G09_16_MG_FD_203696 | JGI IMG/M metagenome (GOLD analysis project Ga0315284, IMG submission 203696) | Sediment microbial communities from Yellowstone Lake, YNP, Wyoming, USA - YL17G09_16 | ecosystem: Environmental > Aquatic > Freshwater > Lake > Sediment | place: USA: Wyoming | collected...
TTGCGTCTCGTCAGGCTCAGCGCTGCGCCGAACAGCGCGATGATTGCCGCATATAACATGAGGCCAGCTAGAGGCGTTTGGCTGATCAGCGAGTTTGAGTAGCCTCCGACTGGAACTGATGTCACTGCGACTTTTGCTGTGGCAGATTGAACAGTGTTGTTATTGGCGTCTGTCACCTTCAGATACACGTAGTATGTGCCGCCAGATGTTGGAGCGAAGGTCCAAGTGCCTGATGTTGCTCCTGGCACTGGGTTGCTGTTCAGGTACCATTGGTAGCTGTAGGGTGTTGTTCCTCCTGTTATGGTTGATGTGAATCCAACTGGTTGTCCTAGGGGTATTGTTGTGTCCAGTGGGTTTATGGATGTTTGAGGTGGTGGGATGGCGGCGAATATTGCGGTCAAAGTGTGGTTCATGTTCATGGTGACAGTGTATGGGGTGGCTGATCCCACGTTGACGCTGTCGAGTTCCCAATGGTTGAATGTGTATCCAGAGTTTGGAAGCGCTGAGACTTGGACTGTGGAGTTGACTACGTAGACGTATGAGCCTGGTGTGGGGCTTGTGGTGCCTCCAGCTGTTGTTATGATGGTCAAGGTGTATGACTGCCCTTGTGGTGTGTAGTGGGCTGTCGCTGTGTGAGGTGCATTCATGGTTACTCCTATTGGGTTGACTCCGTTGCCTCGTGAAGTTCCATCAACATCCCAGTAGCTGAATTGGTAGTTTGTTACTGCTGGAGCCGTTAGTGTGGCTGTTGCAGATGCGTCATACCAGCCTTCTCCCGGAATGGTTGTTATTCCTGGCGGGTCTGTCTTTACTGTCAAGTAGTACTGGGTCTTCCAGTTCCAAGTTATGCTTGAGGCTTGGGTTATCGTGAATGATACGGGCGGGCCTCCACCTAGTGGTGGTACGCTTCCTGTTCCGGTCCAACCTGTGCAGGCGTATTGTGTGCCAGTTGATCCTGACCATGGTGTGGTTACTGAGGCTATCACGTTTGCTCCATCGTCAAACCAGCCGCTTTCGGGTGTGGGTGAGCCGTATGGAGAAGTAACGGTCAGATAGTATTGGGTCTTGTAGTTGCCGATCACGTTTCCATTTGTGGTAACAGTTATGGTGCCTCCTTGCCATGGCCATGGACCGCTTGTTGATGCCCACACGTATTGTTTCACGTTGGGGATCGCGACTAGCGGTGAGTGATAGGTGAAGTCGTGGGAGGAGTCTTTGTCCCACCAGAATGAAACAGGTAAGGTGATTGCAGTGTGTTCTAATCCGTCAATTGCGACGATGTTTCCTGAGAATTCTGGGCCAGCGCCTGTCTTGTCGAAGGAGACAGCGTATTGAATGACGTAGTTTGCGGTCACTGTTTTGGCTTTGTCCATTAACACTTCTGTTGGTGATCTTGATGGGTCGGCTATTTCAGGCATGTCAGGTGTTGCCCATCCGTTGAATCTGTATCGAGAAGCTCCTGGCACAATGTCGACGAAGGCTGGTGTTGAGACTGTAGCATTTGTGTTGGCGTCGTACCATCCTTCACCGGAGGGAGAAGCTGCGCCTGAGGGGTTAGTTACCAAGGTCAGATAATACTGGGTCTTGTAGTTTCCTACGACTGTTGCGGAGGCGGTTATTGTTATGTTGCCGGTTTGGGTTGGCCATGGGCCGCTTGTTGAGATCCAGACATATTGTTTGGAATCTGGAGCAATTGTAAGAGGTGATTGGTATGCAAAGGTGTGGACGCTGTTTGCTGGCCACCAGAAGGATACGGGTAGCTCTATGATTTCGTAATCAACTCCGTCAATTGTGACAACTGTGCCTTCGTAGTCGTCGCTTGCTCCGGTTTGGTCAAATGTGATTTGGTAGCTGGTTTGCGTGTTGTAGTTGCCTGTTATGCTTCCTGCGCTTGTGATGGTTAATGTTTTGCTCTGCAAGGTTGATAATCCGGAGGTTGAGGACCAGACATATTGCTTACTGTTGTCCACGATTAATGGTGAGTGGAAGGAGAATGTGTGTGAGGAGCCTGAGTTCCACCAGAATGTTGTTGGCAGGTTTAGGCGTGTGTAGTTTGTTCCATCAATTGCGACTACAGCTCCGTCGAAATCAGTGCCAATGCCTGATTTGTCGAATGTGATGGCGTACTGGGTGAGATAGTTTGCCGTGGTTGTTTTTGCTTTGTCCATAAATACTGTGGTTGTGGTGGCGGAGGCGTTGGTTATTTCAGGCATGTCTGCGGTTGTCCATCCGTTGAACTTGTATCGTGAAGCTCCCGGCACTATGTCTACAGTTGCAGGTGTGGAGATGGATGCATAAGCGTTGGCGTCGTACCATCCTTCGCCAAAGGGAGAAGCTACGCCTAATGGGTTAGTTGCTAAGGTCAGATAATACTGGGTCTTGTAGTTACCCACGATGCTTCCGGACGTCGTTACGGTTATTGAGCCGCTTTGAAGCGTTGATAATCCGGTCGTGGATATCCAGACATATTGCTTAGTGTTTGAGGAGACTATGAGGGGTGATTGGAACGCAAAATTGTGTGTTGTTCCGACTTCCCACAAGAAGAAGACAGGGAGTGTGCCTACGTTGTATGACGTGCCATCAATGATTACTACTGTTCCGGTGAAGCCTGAGCTTGCTCCAAGTTGGTCAAACGTGATGCGGTTTGCGACCACGTAGTTTCCAACCACGTTTCCTGATGTTGTTACTGTGATTGTTCCAGTTCGCCATGGCCACGGTCCACTTGTTGAAGACCAGGTATATTGTTTGTTAGAGTCTACGACTAGTGGAGATTGGAATGTGAAAGTGTGAGAGGAGTCCTTATCCCACCAGAAGGAGACAGGAAGGCTTGTGTTGCCGTAGTTGATGCTGTCGACAGTCAGTACTGTTCCCGTGAAATCTGTTCCAACGCCCGTTTGGTCAAATGTTACTTGGTACTGGATTTTGTAGTTGCCTGTCACCGTAACCGAGCTAGTAACCGTTAATGGTGAAGCCGGACCAGTGACGCTGGTTAGTTTGAATCTCTTTCCGGAAACCGTGCTTAGTACAGGGTCACTGTATGCGTAGGTTACGGTGGAACCGCTGTCGACCCAATCAATGAATGGCAGATTTGTGTATGCTTTTGCAGATCCGTTTACTGTTACGACTGTCCCTGTGGCTGTTGAGTCGAGCCCTAATTGTGCTATAGTCACTTGCCATTGTTGGCAGTATTCGCCCGAGATAGATTCTGGTCCTGTGACTGTGAACGGTGAAGTGGGAGAGTGAATGGCGACTAACCTGAATCTTTGGCCTGGGATAGAGCTTGAGACAGTGGAACTGAAAGAGTAGGTCACTGATGAACCACTGTCTGCCCAGAAAATGTACGGCAGGTTCCCATAAGTTTTGGGGTTTCCGTTGACTGTTAAGACTGTCCCAATTGCGTTGGAGTTCAGCCCGGTTTGTACGAACGTGATGAGATATTGTGCGACATAGTTTCCGGTTACTGTTACGGGTCCGGTTACAGTTATCGGAGAAGAAGAACCAGTCACACTGTTGAGACGATATCTTTTGTTTGGAACAGAGCTTGAGACAGGCGAGGTGTAGGTGTAGTTGATGGTGCTTCCGCTGTCAACCCATTTGCTGAATGGGAGTTCAGCGTAGGTTTTGTTTATTCCGTCTATTGTTGCTACTGTTCCGGTTGCGTCTAGGGACAATCCGGTCTGGTTGAATGTCATGAGGTATTGTCGGATGTAATGTGCCGTTGCGGTATGGTTTGCGTTCATGCAAACGGTGACTGGGTTGACTCCGATGCCTTGAGATGCTCCATCCACATCCCAGTAGTTGAACCTATAGCGCGTGTCTGTAGAGGTATACACAAATGTTGGAGACGTTAGTGTGGCGTTTGTTCCTTCAGTGTACAGTCCTTCGCCGGGTATTGTTGTTACTCCTACAGGATCGGTCTTGACGGTTAGGTAGTATTTTTTCAGTGGAGGAGGACACAAAGCGCCCACGATTATTGGGTGATTCATAGATGGAGATACACCACAGCTTGGGATATTCTTCGCCTTTATGACGTATGTTCCAGCTGTTGAGCTCCATTCTGCTCTTTTATCACAGCTATAATCATGTGCATCTACTGCGCCGTCTTTGTAGGTGTAGACTCTGGTGGTCTCGTTTGGCCAGTAGGTTACGAATCCTCCCCACTGGAACTTGAAATAAACGTACCAAGAGGACGGGTGAACGTCGAAGCCTACGTTGCTTGCGTTGGATAGAAGAATGTTCGCCGTGAATGCTGGGTTTCTATATTTTTCTTCGGGTGTGTTTGCCAAGTCTGGTTCGGTCATTCTGTCATATCTTATTTCTAGCTTAGAGCTTCCCGTTGGTGCTTTTGTCCAAGCTACGCCGTCATAGTAGTACATGGTCACTTCCACGTTTGACATAGGAATCAACGTGCCATAATAGTTCACTCTGAAGAAGATTTCAGTGTTTACTTGGATTACGGCGGTTGAAACACTTGTTGATCCGCTGTTGTCTGTGACTGTCAACTCAACTGTGTAGTTTCCATCGATAAGGTATGTGTGAGTCGTCACAGGATTTGTAACTGTGATTGTGTTTCCGTCGCCGAAGTTCCATCTGTATTGGACGATCCAGCCGTCAGGGTCATAGCTTGCTGAAGCGTCGAATGTTATGCCTTCGTCTGGCATTGGGTAAAGTGGGGAATACGTGAAGTATGCCGTGGGTGGCTGATTGGCTGGAGGTGAGTTCCCACTGCCGACGAAGATTGTTAATAAAGGTAGAACTAGCAGTAAACTAATTACTATTATGCTGACTACTCGAAACCTCACAGTCGCCCTTCTCCCTCAGCATTACTAGTCTTAGCCGGCTGAGTTTTTAAGCATTTTGGAACTTAGTTCTATGTGGTGAGTCAACAAGTTGCGAATGAAATGGGAGATGGGGTTAGAATGAATGAAATGTATAATTTGCAACTATTTTGCTGATAATCAACATGCTAAAAGAACGGAGTTTATCATCTTGAAAGAATGTTGGTTTAAGAAATATGTGTTTAGAGATCAAAGGAAAAAAAGGAGTGGTGGTTTTATTGTTTGCGTCTGTACTTTCCAGCGCGGGTCTTCATGACGGCCATGGCAATGCTTGCAATGAATGGCGTCAGCACGAGTGCGATTGAGTGGAATTCGGGGGCGACTTGTGTGCCAAAGATCATGATTGACTTTGTGCTGTGTGTGTACACGAAGTATAGTCTTGTGTGTGTTGCGTTTTGCCATATGGCGAATGGTGTTGGAATGCCGTTGATTAGGACTGAGAAGGTTCCATCCATGAATTCTCTTGGCATTTCAATGTACGTATAGCCGGTGGATCCGGTTTCGCCGGTTACGTTGAAGACTATGCTGTCGCCGATTGTGAATTCTATGTCTGAGATTGTCGAGTTGCTTTCAGTTGTCACTGCGAAGTCAAATCCGTCCCATATGACGTGTTGGGTGAGGTATTCAACTGGGAAGCTGAATGTGGCGTCTTCGGTGTTGTGGGCGACTCCTGGTGTAGCTCCTGTGGTGTCAGACATTTTTGTGTCGTAAAGCGTAAAGTCCGTTGTGACAGCTGGGCCTCCAATTACTTCGAAGGACACCGTTGCTATTGTGCCGTTTCCGTTTGGCAATGGAGCGTGCCAAGTGGCGTTTTCATCGGGCAGAACGACTATTCCAGCTAGAACGTAATTTGTTTTTGGCACGTATATGAAGTAGACTCCACCGTTAGGAGAACCAGCGAAGGATGCCATGAATGGGCCTTCAACGATGCTTACAAATTCGAATATGTTAGGATCGAAGCCCAGTTTGAATTCGACGGCTATGACACTGAGGTTCTCTTCAAGATCTCGTATGTTAAGGTCGAAGCTGACGATTTCGCCTCTGTGAGTTGCAGTGTATGTTGGTGGATCAATGTACAGGGTTGGTGTGACCTGCGCTTTGACGGCTGGGACTTTGGCGTATGCGGCTGCTATCATGAAAAGCGCTAGAAGTAACGCAAGGTTTTTCCTCTTATTTTGAATGTTTATCAACATTGTTCACTTGGCGACATTATCTTATAAGAACATATTTAAAATTTCTTGCTTGAAAATAAATATCAGAAAACAGTATTTTGGATATAAGGAAAATCGGTACTTGAGTTGAAGATGTGCAAAGTTGCAAAAGCGTTTTTGGAAAAAAAGGGAGAGGAGAAGGGTTGATTGTTATGGGTTCTCGACAGCGAGTGTAAGAGTGCTTCCCCACATTATTGGGATGCTGTTCAGTGCTGCACTCACTAGCGCTGTGCTTGATTTCCCTGGTATGGTAGGCACTATTTCAGGTATGGCATAGGGTTCCACATAGTAGCCGAATGTTATTGCTGCCAATCTGCAACTGCCGCTCCAGCCTGGAGAGCTTCCTATTAAGCTGTCGCCTACTAAGACGTAGCCTTTCTCTGAGTTTGTATAGTTGTATATTCCAGGTACCGTGGTGTCTGGGAAGTCTCCTGCGTCGATTGCCGTTACTTTGACTTGGGCTTTGTCGTAGGCTATGTTTACTTGCCAAGCGTACAGATTGGATACGTCGTGTATTTCAAGGATCATTTTGAAGTTGCCTATGACGACGGGTTCTGGTTTCGGTTCTACCGGAGGAGAGGCCATGAATAGCGAAGCTAAGACTTGGGCTGCGATTGGAGTGCTTACGATTAGAAGGGCAAGGAGAATGCCTGCTCTTATCTTTTTGTCGTATTGTATTGACAAGGATTTTTTGAAGTATGCGGTTGATCTATTTTCAGTTATTTTCATTCCATTCAACATATAGACTCCCTCACGTTTGAGGATCATGCCTCCTTCGCAAAGTTCTTTCAGTCGCAGGCACAAGGTTTTCCGCGGAAGCTTTGTGGCATGCAGAAGGTAAGTGAATGTTTTCGGGCCAGATTGCGCGGCGTGGGTTATTAGGTCTAGGTCGATTTCTTTGCGGTTCTTCAAGCTTATTGTCAAGCCGCAGTTTGGACATCTAATTTGAGGCATATCTTGTTCCCCCTTAACATGAGAGCACCCTTTCCGGCTATTAAAACATTGGTGTAAAAGACACTCCTATGGCAAACAGCTCTCTTGACAGGCTTATGGCACAAGTTTCTAAGAAACCAAACGTTATAAACATCATAGAGCAGTTCCTTCTGAACAAAAACTTTTCAGCCTTTCAGCATTTATTGTGTTTCCCACGGTTTTCAGTCAAAGCTGAACATAATTCCCTTTCTGTAAAGAGTGGAAACTAGCAGAATTTAAGACAAGAAAAAGTGGATATTTGAGCTTTGTTTGGGGCTTAGCAAGCAGCGTTTGCTCTTTCTATTGGAGCTGCTTTTTCTTGCGGAATTTGGCAAGAGAGACAGCAACAAGTGATGTGATTGCCAGAACAGGCAGTAGCATTATGAACTCTGGAATCACGTTGATTGTTCCATTGCTCACTGTGTGTGTTATCGGTAGAGTAGTAAAAGCAGCTAACTTCACTGGACCCGATGAACCTGGGTAGTTGGCAAGTATCACGGGAGTTGATCCAACTTGCACGCCTGTGAATGTAATTCGAAGGAGAATGCCACTGCCATCTTGACCAACTTCTGGAGCCAACAATACGTAGCTTACCCAGATGAGTCCACTTGTTCCGTTATAAGTTTGGTTCGCTAGCCATTTTGGTCCAGCATAGTAGTTGCCAGGGTCTAATTTCGGCTCCATGAAGTGACCAGTAGGTCTTACGACGTTCGCGGTGGTTGTGTTGACTATGGAGTTCAAGTACCATATTCTGATTTCGTATGCATACATGTTTGTAACGTTGGTGATGTTGATGTCCACGGTTTGAGTTTGGCCTACGGCCGCTATATCCACTGTTGCTGGCTCTACTGATACAACGGTTCCGTCAGCCTTGACTGGTGGAGTGAAGGCCATTGCGAAGGTTAGCAGTATCATAGCAATCAGTATCATTGATAATGAGAATTTTTTCAATTTTTCACCGTCCATTTTAGCGCTATATCTGTTTTAGGGATATATATAAGTTGTGATGGAGATAATCAGACACTCTGGAGCCGGTTAACCGAATAGGACAAAAACAAGGCCACTTTATGTGAAAGAAAGAAAAATGGGGATTATTTTAGCAGGTTCTGCCGTAGTTTACGACAACTGTTACTAAGTCAAAGATGTCTATCATTCCGTCTTCCAGTAGATCTGCTTCAGGATTCCAGTTGGGGTTTCCTGGGTGAGAGCTGAAAGCCAAAGCAACTGCTGTCAGGTCGTATAGGTCTACTACACAGTCGCCGTTAATGTCGCCCATCAATTTTATTCTGATCTTGCCGTCAGTGTAGGTGTTGTCTGCAATATCCACCTCGTATGGTACGGTTTCTGCTTCCGCGTTGAGTGTATAGTTTGCACATGGGGGCAATCCTGTTGTCTTCCAAGTGAAGAGTAATATGGCGGTCTGTCCGATTGGCAGATCATGAACTGTCTGGGTTGCTATGGGTGTGCTTTCGTAGTAGAGTGTTACGTTGAAGGTTTCGTTGAAATAATCGCCTTGGTTTTCGACGACGACGCTGATGTTTACGGTTCGTCCTTCATAGATCATTGTCTTTGACGGTGTGATGTTGAGTAATGCAACGTCTCGTGTGACGGATTGGAAGAAGCCGTCGCCTGTTTCATGCGGTATTGGGTCGCCTGAGGAGTTGATCAGCTTGGTGTCGTGTAGGGGTAGTTCGCTTATGCCCATTGCGTCAACTTTGAACAGCAATGTGACGAGAGCTATGGGTGCATTTGTGGATATTGGGTGTGCTCCTGGAAGGTAGGTCACGTTTACGAACACGTCGGCGATCCAGTCGTCTACTGAGAATTTGGTCATGAATTTTGTCTCGTTCTGCACGGTGTGTATGATTACGCCGATGCATGTCAGCACAACTGTGTTATAGCCTAGGTGGAATTCGTAGCCGAAGAGGTTTTGGACGTTTTCCACATCTATGTCCAGATAGAATAGATCGCCTGGAACTATTGTTGGATCGATGATTTCGGGTGGATCCACAAACAGTCTAGCGAATATGACGTTGGCGAAGTGGCCATTTGCGGTTGAGTGTGATAGTGGGTGGGTATCAGGGTCAATGAGGCTTGTTTCGCTTAGGGTCAGGTCTGTTGCGCCGAGGCCCACTACGTGGAAGATTATTGTCGCGAGGATCCCTTCGCCGCTTGCTCCAGCTGAACCAGTGAGAGTCAACTCAAAGAGCACAAAGCCTGCTGTATTGTTTATTTGTGATTGCAGAATCGTTGTTGGTCCAACACTGCTTAGGAATGTTCCTTCTGTGATTACCATGCCTTCTATTATTGTTGGGTCAAAGCTTAGCTTGAACTTGAAGGCGTAGACGTTTGTAGCGTTGAGTATTTTCACGTCGACTGTGAAGTTGTTGCTGGGGATCAAGGCTGGGTCTGTTATCTCTGCTGGGTCAACGTAGATGAATGCTGGTGGTGGCGGTGGTGGAGGTGGAGTGTTTCTGAAGAAGCTGTCGCCTGCTTCGTGCGGGATGCTTGCTCCGCTGTTGTCAGCTAACTTGGTGTCCTTCATCGGAATTGGTGTTGGTCCTAGGCCTTGGACGCGGAGGGTGATTGTCACGAGTGTGCCGTTTCCGCTTCTGCCAGCTTCAGGTGCCAGTAGAGTGAAGCTTAACCATATTCTGCCGTGTGTGGCGTTAAAGTCATTTTTAATTTCCCACTTTGGTGAGAATTGGTTGCCAGGGTCTAGTTGCGGTTCCAAGAAGTGTCCGGCAGGTCTGACTGCTTTTGTGCAGTTCAGAATTGTGCGGTTATAGTATACTTTGAATTCGTAAGCGAACATGTCAACTACATCACTTACTTTGACAGTTATGTTGAAGCTTGTGCCAGGTGTTAGTGATTCATTGACTATGCTGTCAGGGTCTATGTAAAGTTTCATTGTGGCTGCAGAAACTTTGGCTACGAAAGGAATCATACTTACAAGTAGTAGGGCAAGGCATACAGTAACTGCTATGAATTTTCGATGCATATTCTTCTCCCTTCTCAAATACTACTCTATATCGTGTTTTGGCAATTTAAAGCTATTGGAAAACACTTAAAGTTTCACTGTCTTAGAACATTGCACAGCCACTTTAAACACAAGAAAAGTCTGGGCTCGCATGTTTTTTTGCCGGGATCTGCGGGGATACTTGGGCTATCCATGTTAGGTTGGGCGACTGAGCCAGGGTTGCTGGGGCCGCGCTTTTTCCCGTCTTTTTTGAATGGGAACCATAGGATTAGAAGAGCTATGGACAGTACCAAGAGTATGATTAGGAGCCAGTCGAGCCAGTTTGTTGAAGAGTCGACGGACGCTGGTTTGGGTATCACCTGTATTCTGATGCTGGAGTTGGTGTTGTCTTCCGTATTTGCTTCGTAGGGAATGAGTACTGCCAGAGCTTTCAGTGTGTAGTTTCCTTCGGCGATACCGCTTGTGTTCCAGTGAAAAATTAGCAAGTGTTCGGCACCAGCGCTCAGGTCTTTTGTTTGCTCGATGGCTACAAAGCTGTTGTCGCAGTATAGGATGACGCTGAAGGACTCGCTTGTGTTTCCTTTGTTCCAGACGGGAACCGTGACTTCTAAAATGTCTCCTATGTACGTTTGTGAGGATGCGGGCATTACACCCAGCACTGCTACATCGTGAATTGGTGGAGGTGGTGCGGGAGGCGCGTCGTTGTTGAAGTAACTGTTTTGGATTTCATGCGTAATGGCTTTTGCTGATTTGTCTGCCAGTTTTGTCGCTTCCAGTGCTATTGCCGTGTCGCCTGTGCTCAGGATTTGGAAGGTTATTCTCGTCAATGGTCCGCTTCCGCTTCTCGCTGTTTCAGGCGGTAGCAACGTTAGGCTTAGCCATATTCTGCCGTGTGTGGCGTTGAAGTCATTTTTAATTTCCCACTTGGGTACAAACTGGTTGCCTTGGCTTATTCTTGGCTCCAACAAGTTTTCTACGGGCCTAGTTGCTTGTGTTGCGCTCAACACTGTATTGTTGTAATAGATTTTGAACTCATATGCGAAAAGATCCACTACATCTGTTACAGCCAGAGTCAGTGTTAAATTGCTTCCTGCAGTAGAGGCTCCATCCACTATGTTGGGTGGATCAAGAAGCAATTTTGTTCCAGAGGCTGAGATCTCTCTAATTGTGATGAGAACAGTTGTTAATGAAATGATGAAATAAAGTGCAATCCAGATTGACGCCTTCATGGCATTCCGCTCCAGAAAGTTATTTTGGCGATTCTTAGGAATTTAAGAGTATTGGAAAATGGCGATCTTAATATACAGCCAAATGCGATATCGAAGTATCTGCTATATTTTTTTGTCGAAGTTTTTCTGTGCATTTTTTGCGCTGGAAGGCTTACCTTCTGGGTCGTAGCAGTAGTACCATGCAGTCCAGCCTGAGTAGAAAGTGTCTTCTTCTTTCTTTTTCCTTCTCCTGAACAGTAGCATAAGAGACAGCAGAAGGATTAGAAAGATCAACAGAAAGATGAGAAAACCATTGAACATGTCTCCGGTGAAGTAGTATGCCGGTGACTTGACGACTTTGATTTTTCCGTAGATTAGAGTGTTGTCTTCTGTGTTTGTTTCACCTTGCACTGGTATTGCATATGCGCTTATCGTGTAGTTGCTTTCTTGAACGTTATCTAGGTTCCATTGAAAAGTGATAGTGCGCCCAGTTCCTGAACTTAAATCGCTTATGTAGAAGGTGTCGATGACGTTGCTCTCGTAGTAAAGAATCACATTGAAAGATTCTGCTGTTTCGCCGTCGTTTTTGACAGTCACGTCGAAGAGTGTTATGCTTCCGATGTAGATGAAGTCTGATAGCGTTGTTATGTTCTTTATGGCAACGTCGCGAATGGGAGGTGGAATGTTTCTGACCTCGACGTATCCATTGACAAATGTGTTATCCGATGTGTCGACATCGTCTAGGAGCGATACTGAAGCGCTTAGCTGGTAGAAGCCGCTGTTTACTGCGGTTGTATTCCAGAGGAAGGTCAGGGTTAGTTGTAAGCTTGGGAGAAGATCATTAACCTGCAGAGTTCCAATTAGTGAAGAGCTATAGTAGGCGTTTGTGATGAAGGTTTCCGTTTCTGTTCCTTTGTTGATTATGGTAACATTGATTTTCACTGTTTGCCCTATGTATACGCTGCTGTCTGACGTGTTGAGATTTACTATGGCGACATCATGAATCGTTTGAGGCTCTAGTGGTTCTATCACAATTGCCGGCCCGATAAAGTTGTTGTCGCTTTGGTCTACTTCCTTCTCTGAGGGTGGGTTGAAAGCAGACAGCACGTAATTTCCTGGTAGGAGAGATGATGTGTCGAAAGTGAAGTTCAGGAATAGTTCAGAGTATGAGGCCAAGCCGGTTACCGGCAATTCTCCAATGAATGTATCTCCAATGTATGCAGTCACATTGAAGCTTTCGAAGTTTGTTCCCTCATTCCTAGTATTGACCTGAATGCTCAGAGGTTGACCTCTTTCAATAACAAGGGAAGAGGGTGTGACATCAACTATTGCCACATCGCGAAAGATGATGATGATTGGGTTGTTTGGCGAGATGATGAAAGTGGTGGATATTGATGGACAGTAGGGAACACCGCCTTCTATGGGGGGCGCCGTGAAAGCTGAGACTGTGAGTGTGGCATTTCCGAGGTATGCCCATAGGGGAATGTTCAGTGTGAAATACACGAATACTAGTTTTTCGTTTGACTGCACGTCGAATCTATCGACTTTTAGATAGTCTATTGGAACGTTAAGCTCGTCTTTTATTACTAAAGCCAAGGATGCGCTCTTTGTGACCATTGCTTTATTTCTGAGAATGACTTCGACGCCTATGTCACCTGATTTTCCGAAGTTAGTTCGGTATGTGAGGTTTTCATCGATTGTTCTAATTGACAGGATTTTCACAATCCAGTCCACGTCAAAGGTCAGTGTATCCTGATACGTGACGCCTCCGATAAGAACATTGGCGATTACGAACCAACCGCCAAATATGTTGATTGTATTGATTTCCAGAGGAGGCGTCATTATTGTGAAGCTCACTGTCGCTATTCCGCTCGAATTTGTTGATGAAGTGAGACTAAATGAAGCCATATTTGGGAGAGTGATTTCGAATGCCACAAGCAAGTCCTGTTTAGGAACATCAGCATATGCAACATAGCAGTAAAGTATGACCCTTTCCTCAGGTCCAAAGGCGTCACTCTTGACATTTTTCCCTTTGCCACTGTAGGGTTCTTTTTGTGTGAACAAATCAACGTCGCCTATGGGCATTTCTGAAAATACGATCGGCAGCGTTGAAATAGCCGCATGTAGCAATATGATAAAGACAAGTATCGTTGCTGCTGCCTTTCCCCTTCTAGTGTTCATTACTATCTAACCATAAGAAAAGCGCAGAATTCTTTAACAAGTATTCCGTAATCACAAATATTACTATATTGGATAGGACGTTGCGTTAGTCCATCATCGGAATTGACATGTTTGCGCAAATAAGAAAATGCAGAGTTTAATGTTTTGGCTTAGCCAAAAAAAGGCTTTTGGACTTTAGGGTGATATTTCGAAATCGGCAGTGTCGAAAGCAATGTAGGGTGTTATGTTGTAGATATAAAAAGAACATACGTATGCTGTGTAGTTTCCTGTTGCTCCCGATGCGGGAACTTTGAAAGATGTGGCAAAGCCTTCTGGAGATTCAGCTGCTGCATAATATGCGTCTCCCGCCAAGTTTGACGCTAGCGCAGAAACTACTTCAAAGCCGCTTGATCTTTCTAAGCATTGTGCGTAACCGCGGTTTTTCGGTTCTTTGCTAAACGCGCTTGCATATACTCTTCCTATTCCAAGTTCCATGTTGTCCGGTATAATCCAAGATGAGAAAATGTAGTAGGGCCCTCCTGGACTCACTTCGTCACTCGAAGCTAAGGCGTATACTGGGACATTGTTGCTGTCGTATATGGTGAAAGCTATGAGGGAGTTGATAGGATATGATTCACTGTTTGTGACCTTGATTAATATCCAGTATTCTCTTTCTCTCTGAACTGTGGTAGCGCGGTTTCCCGTAGCTTCTGCAAGATAGACATCGTTTATTCTTACTCCTCTCATTCCTCCTTCCGTCTTTCCATAGTTAACAGCCACTGAAACCAAGTCAAAGATGTCAACAACATTGTCTCCATTGATATCAGCTCTCGGATCCCAGTTTGGATCACCTAGAACGGCACCAAAGGCGACAGCGACTATCACAACATCAAAGATGTCTACGGTCCCATCTACGTTTATGTCGCCTACGAGTTCAGGTGGTGTGGTGCCTGTGAACAAGGTTCTGTATACTTTCATGTTGAAGCCTTCTATCTGCAACGCGATCAGCGCCCCCTCTGGGACAGGCCCTCCGTCAAGTGTGAGATTCCCGCTGAGCGTCACTGTTTCTCCTACTGTGTACGTGAGTTTGTCCGTCTCAACTGTAATAGTGAAATCTGCTGCGTAAGAAGGATACACAAGATTGCCGACAACTAGGCAAAGGATGAATAGAATTGAAGCAGCAGAAGTGTTCTTCATTCTGTTGACCTCTGCTCAATAGTATTATTGACCACTATTATAATCCTTATGGAATTATATTCTATCGAATTGCGATTCATTCGGAATCCCAATAATACCTTGGGACTAACACTTGCGACAGATAGAATGAGAACGAAGGTTCTGCTCAAATAACAAAGAATTTTTGCGAAAAAGCCTTGTACAGAACCAGTAGTTTGAGCTTGAGCTTGAAGGATAACGATCGGCTTCCTGAAAGAGAACTTAAAGGTTAAGCTAGTTAAAATCTGAAATCTACTTTTCTCGATCTAAGAGAATATCTCACTGGCGACAAGTCAAGGATATAATGGAAGCAAAACCATTTGACGGGTAGTTTTGGCAACTATTGCTGAATAAAGGTAACAGTAGATTCTACTGCTTGGTGGATGCAGCATACTTCCTTTTCTTATTGGGGATTAGCTTGGTGCATTTTGGTCAGCTAGATATTTTCTGCATCATTCTTGAGAATTGGCACCAATTCGGTTGTGGTTCAAGTCTTTGTAGATATTTTGATGCGGGTGAAGCAAGGGGAACTGGACAGTTCACGTGAATTCTGGCACATTCTATAATTATTATAAAGCTTTGATCTTTCGTCGAACTGTTGCGGAATTCCGTTTCCAAATAAGTGAGAAACTTGCGAAATTGCTGTGGTAACTGCATTCTTGAATGTAATAAATAGTTAGAAAAAAAAGAATCTTTTGAACAAATTTACCATACTTAGTCATGGTCATTCTTTACGTAAATGTGAGAATTATCCGCCCCAATGTATAAGGCCATTTTTCCTAATGATCTGCATTAAGATTACAACGTTAAAATAGTCGCAAAAAACTATTCGTAAGTCTGCAAGTCGGCATTAACGATTAATGGATAGTGCATGTGTTGCATTTGTAGGTTCTTAGGCTTTTCGAAAAATCAAAATAGATAGCAGGATCTATCCGATTTTGGATCTGCCTGTTGCCCTTCCTAGGACACAGCATGTTTGGCGCTAAGCGTATTCCATCTAAATGAATTCTCTCAACTATTGAGACGTTGCTTCCATTGAAAGCTGAAGCTCTCAAAAGTCGTTTGAACCAGATCGATGCACTAATTACTAAACAGCAGTTTTGCAGGCTCTCTCATGTTTCGAAAATTCTGCAAACCTATCCAAAATGATCTTTAATTATTGTTTGGTTGTACACAAAAAAAGTGAGGGAAGTTGATCTCACTTTGGCCTATGCGTTTACTCTGCCAGTATGTTGACCGTTATTGAAGTCTCCGGACACCAAGCGCTTCCTGCAAACCATGGGAAGTCACTCAAAGCGTTAATTCTTATCGTGGCTACACCTGCATGGGCGTACTTGAATATCGGGAGATCAAAGGTCACTGTTCCGTTGTCGTATTGACACCACAGCTGCATGTCGAGGTCGCCGAGTACTGTGCTCTTGAATTCTTTGGATACTGGGTAGTTGAGTTCATCGTGCATGACTGCTGTGAACAGTACTGGGTAGTGCTGTATTGCATATGTTCCGTAGTCAACTGTTACGTGCACAAATACAGGAATCAGGTCAGTGCTGTGCTTGTAGTCAGTCTTGTCAGTGGTGACTTTCCACCATTGACCGACCATATAGTCGAAGTGGAACTCCATTGTGTCGTTGACAACGACGCATGCGATGTCCACTGTGGCTATTACAGTCCATATGCCGAACAGTGCAGAGGTGTTAAAGCATGGCCAAGGTATTCTGTAGCTTGTGTGTGCAACGCCGAATTCATCAGATATGGCGGTTATTATGTCAACGATTTCGCCGGCTGGGTTGTGGATTTCGAAGGCAACAATCTTGTTCTGCTCAGGCCACAAGTTGTATGTCACGTTGGCATACAGTTCTACCTGTTTCTGCGGCCAGAACATGTCGCTCGGGCTTTGTGGACCTTGTCCACCGTATGGCCCTGGGTATTGAGTGTACATGTCGATTTGTCTGCCGATGACGAAGCCTTTGACAATCACAAAACCATCGTCGCACTCTAGACCAGGTATATTTTCAGCTGCTATGTTTGCATACTTGCAGTCATAGAGGTTCAGCGTACTATTGTCTTGCCATGGGAAGGCTTCCTGGTAGATCACTTTGAAGGTTACCTTCACTAAGTGACCAGAGCCAAAAATCGGGTTGTCCCAAACGCTCGGTGGTGAGTTGTGTGGCAGCAACACGACGGCCGTGTGTATGTAGTCTGGGCCTTCAAACACTGGAACCATATATATGGTACTTCCGAACGTATCATTCAACCATGGAGCAACAGTTGCGCCAACGTATTCGATTTCTGTCGGGTCGTAAGCCAACTTGAACTCCATGCCGACTATCCAGTGGTTGTAGTTGAGGTCGTTCACGTCGACGAATATGTCGAAGAACGCGTTTGGTGTTCCAACAACTTTAGCGCCAGCAGGTATCGTGGTTGTCTTAGGGTCAACAGACAAGTAGTGATTACTTACCGGAGGTTTGTACGCGTATTTGTATGTTCCGTCAGTAGCAATGTGCACGATTGGAACTGGAACTGTGTTAGCCAGCTTTGTGTCCCAAAGATCGAATGAGTTGAGGATTTCGCCGTTCCATGGAGGTTCGACCAGTATCTTGAACGTCAGTGTCACCAGTACTCCGCCGCCTGTCCTTCCAGCTTCAGGAGCTAGCAAGGTTAGGCCGAAGTGGCCATCTTGTTGAGGATCACCAGGGCCTGGTCTCAGCATAAGCTTCCAGACTGGAATAAATTGGTTTGCGGGATCCACTGGCTCCATGAAGTGTCCTGCGGGGCGGATTGCGCTCATGAGTTGTAACGTATCGTTGTTGAATCTTACTTTGAACTCGTAAGCGAACATGCTAACAACTTCCTTGACACTCACGTTTACGGCAAATGTGTCGCCTAAATGGTATGAGTCGGTGTCGATATCTGTAGCTGCGGGGTCAATGTATATTTCTGGGCTAGGAACAGCTTTCACTGGAAACACTGCAGCCATTCCTGTCAATAGCATTGCAACAAGCAATATAGAGGATATTCTCTTTAGCATTTCTTTTCTTCTCCTTTCTCTCTTTATTTCAGCAATAGTAATGTTCGCCAAATCCTCTTTTAAGGGTTGCGGAACTATCTTCTATTCAGTTTCGCAATATTCCACGACAAGAAAGTAAGGTAAAAAGCATGCCTTCACCAAGGCAGATAGGCGAAAGACGAATTCTCTTCTAGTTCATTAGAAACATAAAAAGAAAGGGAGGATAAAGACTTGTTGACGAGTTTATGCAGTCCAGCCGAAGTTGACAGCTACGATGACAATGTCGAATATGTCGACAACGCCATCTTCGTTCAGGTCCGCTAATGGATTGTAGTTGGGTGTTCCAATTGTTGAGCCGAAACTTATAGCAAGTACCACAATGTCGAAGATGTCAACGTTGAGGTCGTTGTTTAAGTCAGCAAGCGGTAGTACCAGGACTCTCTTCTGTACAACGATCGGGCCCAGCCATTTAGACCATTGGTCTGGAGGCAGGTTCGCGTGTATCCAGTCGTAGTTGTGGCCGCTCTTGATTTCAAGCGTCACTTTCACCCAGTAGTAGCCTTTGTCAAGGTACACCGGGAAGTTTTCTGTGTTAACTCCCCACGCACCTAAGACTATGTTGTGCGTTGGAGCCAGAACCACTGTCGTGGCGTTTGGACACACGAGCTCAACTGTCTTGTTAAAGTCTTCCCAGTGTAGTCTGTCCAAGTTCGTCACATAGACAGATATGGTCGCGCTGCCCAAGCCAGTAAGAAAGCCTTTGACTTTGAAGGGCGTAATCTGTTTCGAATCTCCAGTTGCAGTGACCGTTATGCCCTTCTGTTCAGTATTTGTGTACATGTTTATGCATTTGTCTATCATTTGGAAGTATCTTGGGTTTCTGTTCATTGTCACGGTGTTTGGCGTGTTCTCAATGAACTTGAACGGGCCAGTGCCTACGAGCACTGCTGGCTCGCCTGAGAAGTCTCCAGAAATATATGCAACAGTGTGTGCGGGGTCGGCGATGAGTGGTTGCCATATGTGCTTGGGGACAATGATGTTTCCAACGACCCAGTTCAAGGCCCACATAGCTTTACTCTTTATCAACACCTTAACGGTGTAATCGTCAAGCTTGTAGAAGCCAGCGATCTGGTCGAGGGTTGGTTGCCACCAAACGTCTGGACAACCTTTCGCGCGCAGCTCAGTAGGCATATCAACGAACGTGTAGATAACGTCGTCTATATCAAATGGATGGCCATCGGCCCACAGAACGTCTGGGCGAATAGTAATAGTGACTGCAGCCTTTGTAGCATTGTCGCTCGGGTCAAACCATGTTCCAAGTTCCCAGTGATCTGCCAATTGTGGCACTTGCACTGGGCCTTTAGTCATTGGGTCACGAGCGCCGAGGCCGTCGTAGATTCTGCCATAGATATCGCTTTCCCAGTACCAGCTTGAGTACATGGGGTTCAAAGTCTGTGGCATGTCAATCTCTTTCCAGCCCCAACGTGCAACCATGTTGCCATCGCCAAAGTCCATTCCCTCTGGATAGGCGTTGAGCGTTGTGTACCAGCTGCCTTCACCTTGGCCTTTCTCGTTGAGAACGTTCGTCCACATCTTGCCTCGGTATTTGTCTTCAGCATCGGTGATATTGAGACCGTTGTTGCCGCCTGTGTACCACTTGGCATAAGCCTTAGGTGCACTGGTGGAAGCTAACGGAATCTCCGAAGCGGTAGCAGCAAACTGCTCCTGGAACAACAAAGTATTCGTGAGAGCAACGGAGACGTTCTCCGCGACCTTTATGTTCCACAAGTAATTCTGCATGTCAGTGTCGTGTTTGCTGATTGCGCCAAAGTTCGCGGGGTCTTCTGGGTGATAATAGTTGTCCCAGTGATACAGGTCGTACAGGTAGTCTGGGTCTGGACCAATGTAGATCCAGCCACAAGTGTACATGTGGTAGTTTTTCTCCACCATGACCTTCTGCCAACCTTGACCACTAGTCACGTCATATCGTGTGTATTTAACCTGAATCGCCGCATTGTCCAGACCAGCGCACAGAGCATCAGCCGCACCCTTCCTCAACTTGTCCATTCTCGCGTAGATGATCAGGTTTAACTCTTCACCTGCATCAAACACGGTGTCGTGGTCCAAGTCCCAATAGCGCTTGCCTCCTGGACCGCCAGTAAGGAAGCCGTCAGCCGTCAATTTGGCAGCAGCTTCACTTATGCTGTACGGATAGGCAATTTCCTCCAAGGCGCCACCGTATTTGATGTCTGGGTGAATCCAGTACACCATGTAGGCGGGGATTGGAGTGAATATCGGATCGTACAAGCCTTCACCTGGACCTGCGCTCAGCGCAACGCGGTCGATCAGGTGACTGAAGGCTTGTCTGAGCGACACGACGGAAGCTGGGTTGTTGGGGTAAACTGGGTTCGCATATGCTGGGTTATCTGGGTTACCAAGGTATGGGTCACCGTTGTGGTTGAAGTTGAACTCGTAATAGCCTACTTCGCCACCGTACGTCAAGACGCGAACGTCTGGATCAACGGCGAAAGTGTCTATCCAAGTCTTCGTCAAAGCCCAATCAGTGAAATCAATTTCACCGTTTTGCAGAGCCTGCATCTCAGGATCAAGGCCCGCATATTTCTTGACAAGAATCTTGTCAATGTGTGGACCATAGATTTCAAAAGTGTCGTCTTGTGAACCGTCAGGGTATACGAAAGCCAACGAAGGAGCAATAGTCATCGATAGCATCATTAAAGCAACAAGTATTGCCGATAAAACTAACTTTTTGTCTTGCATTTTTCCTTTCTCCCTAAATTTTTCAACACTAAAACTACAAGCTACGCGTCTTTAAAAGCTTTATGGAAAAATGTTACATAAGAAAAAAAGGTTTAGCGACGCATCCTGAGCCTCGGATTAAAGACCTCGTCCAATGCAAAACCCAACAGTATAAACGCAACCGCTAAGAACGCTATGCACAAGCCTGGAGGAACCACCCACCACCAGTACTGAGCGGCTCCGTTCATTTGAACTTCATACAGCATTCTGCCCCAAGACATCTTGTTGGGGTCATAGAATCCCAAGAAACTCAAAGCCGCCTCCGCCACAATTGCCCCGGGCACTGAAGTCGCAAGCGAGACATAGACCAGCGAAATGACGTTAGGCAGAATATGTTTGGTCATTATATGAATCCTTCCAGCACCAACAGCTTTAGCCGCCTCCACGAACGGTCTCTCCTTAATGCTAAGCACCTGGGATCTGACAACTCTGGCAAAACCCATCCATCCCAAAAGCCCTATCAAGAGAATCAGGTTCTCCAAATTTGGACCCAAAACTGCAATCAACACGATCAAAAGAGGCAACGTAGGTATTACGAGAAGCATGTCAGAAAGCCTCATCAACAATTCGTCAGCGTACTTTCCCATGTAGCCTGCTGCTAAGCCTACGATTAGACCCAACACTACGCCAATAACCGAGGCAACCAAACCAACGTAAAGTGATATTCTTGCTCCATAGACCAGCTGTGACCATAAGTCACTGCCATAGTGGTCTGAACCCATAAGGCCCCAGACTCTTCCAGCCAGATCAAGACGAAAGTCATCAACGTAGATCGAAGTTTCAACAGGTCTAGTCCCATTAGTGTCCAAAAACGTCATGTTCACTCCAAATACAAAATCTCCTGGCATAGAATTGCTCATAAAAACCTCTCGACTAGTGTCAGATACGTTGAAATACCTTATGACATCAGAGTCAGCAACATAGATACCTGACGAAATCCATGTATCTGTGGCAGCGTAGATAAGCCCAACCATTGGGAGTTTGTTGCTTTGAAAGACAGGGGGTTTTATGTCCAATCCACGTGCCGTCTCTGCTTGATAAGGCCATATAGCGTAAATCTTGCCGTCAGAGACTCTCTGCAGATACAAATACATTTTAACCTTGGTGTCTAGCACGTCTTGAGTGATTTTTATCGAACGTCCTTTTCCTAGTGTTTCGTTGATCCATTCCCAAGTCGTATAGTTCCCATACTGAGTCGTTCCTTCTGCTCTCAGTGACATGTTGGCAATGAATTTTCTTGGACTGCCAGAATACGGGAAGTAAAATTGTTTGGACAGAGCAACCGAGACACTACCGTAGGTCTTTCCTGTCTCATTTCTTTTGAATGTGATCTTTGCACTCCCATCTTCCTTGTCTCCAACACTTGACGAATAGCTAATAGACACATTAGACCCTCCAGTGAAGTTCCATCCTGTAAGTCCATCCGAAAAGCCTGCGTTATCCTCCACTTGCATATTCTCGGCAGCACCAGGCATCCCGCCGAGAGCAGCTGGAACGTACTTCAGCCACAACGGAGCAGAATAGGACCCTGTGATAAACTTGTCTCGCACCGGATCATACGGAGTCAGAAGAGGCGCACCCAGAGCCATGACAGCAAAACCGGAGATTATGAGCATCCCTATCACCCCTCTTCTGTTGTGTGCAAATATTGACAGGAATCTCATGAGTTTCACTAGTGACATTACGACTTTTTCTTTAGCTCCTGGCATCCATATCCACCAACGTGCTAGTATTTTATCCTAGGATCAATTATTCCATACAGCAAATCTGCAATAAAGTTCGCAAGAATCACACAAACAGCAATTATGTAGAAGAGGGCCTGAAGAATGTTATAATCATTGTACCCGATAGCGTCGAAAATCCATCTGCCAAGGCCTGGCCACGAATACACTCCCTCAGTTATGATCGCGCCCGAGAGCAAGAAGCCAAAACTCAAAGCGGCAGCTGTGATAAGGGGCAGTGAAGCATTTTTTAGCGCATGCTTAAAAACTACATTAGTCTCTGAAACTCCCTTTGCTCTCGCCGTCACTATGTAGTCTTCTGTAAGCGCTTCAACCATTGTGGCACGCGTCAAAAGAAGGTAACCTCCATACTGAAAGAGAGTCAACGTAAACACAGGCAGAAACGCATGCCGCAAATATCCAGTCATTAACTCCCAAAAGCCACTAGGATTGATCGTAATAATAACTCCTAGCAAGCTGGAAGAAGATGACGCCATATTAAATGGCACTGGCCAATTAAGTGCCCATTCTGCTGGGCTAGCATGAGCGTGCGGGAACCAGTGAAGGTTACTGTAGAATATCAAGATGAACACCATGCCCATCCAAAATGTTGGCAACGAATAGAATACAAGCGAAGTTAAAACTGACGCAGTATCGAATTTACCACCTCTTCTATGGGCAGCTAGGGCTCCCATCGAAACGCCAATTATTAAAGCCAAAATAGTTGAGCCACCCATGAGCATTAGAGTGAAAGGCAGACGCCACATCATTTCATTAGCAACAGGAGTCCTCTCCCTAAAAGTGATCCCGAAATTCCAAGTCATCATGTTCTTGATGTACTTAAGAAATCTTATAACAGGCGGGTCGCTAATGCCCCACATCTCTCTGAGCCTAGCTACCTGTTCCGCAACCTCAGTATCATTGCCTTTCTTAACTGGGTTGATGAACAAAGTTGTCGGATCTCCAGGCATGACCATGAAAATGATGTAGTTAAGGGTCATCACTAGAATTAGCAACACAAGCGAGTATCCAATCCTTTTCCCAATATACCCTCGAAGTCCCAAATCGCATCACCCTGATTCAATGGGAGAAATGTATTGGATTTAAGCTTTTGTGTCCTTCTCTACGTTGTTGATTCTTGATTCCACGAAATCCCAAAAATCGGCTTCCAATCTTTCATAGAATCGTGGATTCAAATGTCTCAACTTGCCGTTTATGAAAACTCCAACGCCATATAGAGTCGTAAACACACCCATTTTCGCCAGAGTCTCTGCACTTTGGTCGGTCGCGAATTCAATCTCGAAACCATCTGGAATATCACAAACCGATACTTCGACACTTCTGACTGTATCTCCTTCACGCGTTCCAAACCTCATCACTTGCTTCCCCTTATTTCCACTAGATCCGCTTATCTTAGTAAAACCCCTATCAGCAAAAAAACTCTCCACGATTGAAACCAAAGCTTCCACACCAACACTTTTCCTTGTCCAACGATAACGCATGGCGAATCCCAAGAACTGTGAGCAAGTTTGAGCTAAAAACTTTATGATAGCAACCATACCAACAACCATCCAAAAGGTTAAATTTATCATCTATCTTATTCTTCACCAAACCGCTAATAAAAAACCAAAAATGGGCTGATACAATATGGCACTACTCAAGGTTGAAGGCCTCAGAACCTACTTCCAAACAATGAGAGGATACGTCAAAGCTGTCGACGGTGTAAGCTTTCAGGTAGAAAAGGGAGAAGCAATGGGCCTTGCAGGGGAATCAGGATGCGGAAAGACCACCACAGCTCTATCTATATTGAAAATTTTGCCTTCCAATGGAAGAATTATTGAAGGAAAAATCCTATTTAACAAAACAGATCTTGCAAAGTTTACCGAAGACGAAATGCGCGATCAGATAAGATGGAAAGGAATATCATTGATCTTCCAAGGAGCTATGAATGCCTTAAATCCCGTCCAAAAAGTCGGGGATCAAATCGTGGAAGCAATAATGCTCCATGAAGAGGACATAGAAAGAAGAGATGCAATGGATAGAGCAAGAAAACTGTTTGAACTCGTAGGTATCAATTCCACGCGAGTTGACAACTATCCACACGAGTTTAGCGGAGGCATGAGACAACGTGCCATGATAGCAATGGCATTAGCCTGCAACCCTGAAATGGTAATCGCAGACGAGCCAGGAACCGCTTTAGATGTGATCGTGGCCGCTCAGGTTTTGAAGCTGCTTAAGGGGCTAAAAGAAAAACTGAACCTCGCCATGATTCTAATCACTCACGATTTATCAATCATTGCTGAAGTATGCGAAAAAGCGGCAATTATGTATGCTGGAAAGGTCGTGGAATATGGTGATGTAATTTCCATATTCAAAGAGCCATTGCATCCGTACACGCAGGGGTTGATTGGGGCGTTCCCCAACATAAAAGAAACACAAAGAATCAAGATGAAGTCTATTCCAGGTACACCACCAGATTTGCTGCATCCACCGACAGGATGCCGATTCCATCCACGATGCCAGTTTGCCATGGACATCTGCAAGAAAGAAGACCCCGAGCTG
>Ga0315284_10002835_pt1 | contig 24687 bp, 34 predicted proteins | sample YL17G09_16_MG_FD_203696 | JGI IMG/M metagenome (GOLD analysis project Ga0315284, IMG submission 203696) | Sediment microbial communities from Yellowstone Lake, YNP, Wyoming, USA - YL17G09_16 | ecosystem: Environmental > Aquatic > Freshwater > Lake > Sediment | place: USA: Wyoming | collected...
TCAAAGCTTGGTAGAGGCAACTCAGCGCACGGATTGGTAGCTTCGGATCGATATTTTTCATAACAGTCTGCTGGGCCTTTCAAAATATTATCCCACATTAAAATTCCAGGTTCGGCATGGTCTCTAGCCGCCTTAATTAGAAGGTTCCAAAGATCTCCAGCCTTTATCGTCTTTACTCTTTTGGGAGACTTAGAATTGACTGGCCACTGAAGTTGAAAATTTTCGTTTTTAGCAATCTTATCAATAAAATCCTGATTAATTAATACAGATATATTAGCTCCAGTCACTTGAGTTCTGTCCTGCTTGATGGTAATGAACTTTTCGATATCGATATGGCGAACATCTAAAACAAGCATGAGCGCACCCCTTCTTCCTCCTTGACCAACCTCTCTTATCGAATTACTGTATCTGTGCATCCAAGTAGGAACTCCTGTAGAAGTCCTTGCCGCATTATTAGTGGGGGTGCCTTCTGGACGTAAATTAGACAGGTTGATTCCTGTCCCGCCGCGTCTTTTCGAAATACTAATTAATTGTTCGTCCGTCTTGAGAATTGAAGAATAGCTGTCTAATGGAGTTTCTAACACGAAACAGTTGCTAAGACTAACAATTTGATGGTCGTTGCCTATACCAAACATGGGAGACCCTTGAGGAATAATATATTTAAAATGATCAAATAGACCATATATGTCTTCGAAAGAAAGAGGGTCCTTAAATTTTTTGGATTCTATCCTCGCAAATTCACTCGCTAATCGATTGTGCATACCAGCGGGATCTTTTTCGTAAAAATTTTCGTCGTTATCTTTCAACGAGTACTTATCGACAAAAACTTTTGCCGCTAACTCGTCGCCATGAAAATATTCTAATGAGGAGTCGTAGACTTGTTGGTACGTATATTTATTCATCTTGTTTTTCTATTATTAAAATAGCTTCTGCATTAGGGTCTGGAAGTCTAAATACAACTCGCTGAGTAGCGGCGACCTCTAACACTCTATGGGGCAAATCTGTCTTTGCATTCTCTTTCCAAAACGTGCCATAGTAAGCTTCTGCCGCAGCCCGCCTCTTATGAGATTTGCAGCCACATCCTGCATGTATGCTTTTTGCAGCGGCGACTAGCGTATTCAAAGCCATTTGTTGAGTTGGACTAAATTGACTAGTTAACGGCTCATACCAGGACACAAACAGTTCCACGCCGCCAAATACTATGTCCGTAACTATCTGGCCGTCTACTTTAATCGATTCATTTGTCTCCATCAACAACTTTCTAAGTCTACCAGCGCCTATAGGTTTTGGCAAGATCTTTTTTTCGATCCCATGCAACCTCAAAAACGGCCAAGGATCGGGCCTAAATCTAGTAGCTTCTTTTATCTGAGCTTCAATACGATCTAATACGCTCATGCTTCGTCCTTTATCCTTTAAATAGCCAATTCAAGCCCTTTACCAATATAAAATACACTATCCAACTACCCATGATCAGTATTCCTAAGTCAATTACTGGAAATTCTAAAACGACAGAGGAAATACACGCCAGCCATACAACGATACAAATTGGACATGTTATCAATTTAGTAAAAAAATTAGGATATTTAATAAGCAGAAACTGGTTATACTCACAAGTAGGCATAACTTTTTTGAATTCCTCGAACTCCTTATATCTAACAAACTTAAGTCTAAGAATTTTTGAATATTCTAGGAGGGCATCGGTGTCAAAGACTATGTAAAGAAAAGTGGCAATGCAACAAATAATTTTTAGTTCTGTCATATTCCTTATAATACGATAAGACGGGAGCAAACTAGAAAAAACTTGACAGAGCGACAACACGTTAGTAGTTTCTAAAAAACATAAGTGATCCCTCGGCGCTTAGATAGACATATCCGAGGGCGTGTAAGGATCTGCCTAGGTACGTCCAGCAGCGATCCTGAAGGTTAAGAATCACGAGGAAAACGCCGTGATTTAAATTGTCCGTGCAGAACGGGTCAGCTTCAAACGCCCCACGTAGTAGGGCAGGCTATTCTAATGGAATTCTTAAGGCCGTGGTTTGATTTTTAAGCAATCCTAATAGACAGGATTGCTATGCCTTCCCCCTACCTATTAAACGTAAATTATAATATGCTTCGCATATCCGCTTTGCGGAGACAGTTACGCTTGAATAATTTCCTAATCTTAAGGTCAAAATTGTAGGCGTAACTCAAAAACGCCGAAGCGTTCTCGCGTAGCGAGTTATCGAAGATTTAGTTATATTATGGCGAACTTTCCAAAGCTCATCGGAATATCTGGTAACGCTACGGTTGGTAAGGACTTATTCTTCAAGCTCTTAAGTATAAGGATGACCGACTCGTCCTTATCAAGGTTTGCACTTGCTGACGCTATAAAGTCCGAGCTTGATCCTGTTATCAAGAAGAAGTACGGATTTTCTATCCTTAACTGTACACCAGAACAAAAGGAGAAGGTTCGGCCTTTGCTCGTTTCTCATGGAAATAAAAAACGAGAAGAAACCGAAGGAAGACACTGGATAGACATTCTAGATTATAAGATCAAACATTTTAGAGGCATCCACCCAGAGGCAATCCCTTGTGTTTGTGACATTAGATATGACTTTTATGAGTCGGACGAGGTAAACTGGGTCAAAGAGGAGTGCGACGGGATACTTGTACATATTCAAAAGTATAAGTACGCTAACGGAATTAGAGTCTTAAGCCCACCAGCGAACAAACACGAGGCCGAGAATGAGCCCAAGCTTATAAAGAAGGCAAATTATAAGGTGCTTTGGGAAAACGTGCTGGGCGAGGGCTCTAATTACAATGACTCTAGTGAAAATTTGCAGATCTTATCTAAAAAATTAAATGAGCATATCGAAGAGTTCCTTAAATGGCTTAACCGATAAATCCGATCTAGAACTTATTAGGATGGTTAAGGAAGACGCTAACAGCATAGCTTTTTCTACGATATGCCTCCGTTATGAGGACATTTTCTACAAGGTATGTCATAAATACGATAAACGGATCACTGCTGCTGGGTTGAATTGCCAAGACATATTTGAAGAAATGCCTACGATCATCTTTCATTGTGTCACGACTTTTGACCCATCTAAAAATGCTAAGCTCGGCACTTGGATAGGAAACTTTGCAAGATATTTGTGCTTGAATTCTATTAACTCTAGAAAACACATCTCTCCCTCTTGTGACGAGGACGTCCACGACATGATAGAACGCCATCAGTCTTATACCCCTTTGAAAGAGAATACTATTAATGACAAAGCTTATATAGCCAATATTTTGAGACAGATAAAAGATCCTAGAATATCTGAAATAATAAAACTGAGATACCTTTCTGAAAAGAAGATCGTATGGAGCGAAGTTGCTAATATTGTTGGGGTGTCTGTGCAAACAGCGATTAATCTTAGTGCCAAAGGGCTCAAACTTTTGAAAAAGAAAATTACAAGCAAAGATTTTAGCGATACGATTTAATTTGACTTCTTTAACGGATCGACTATTATAGAAATACATATGGCAAATAATACAAACACAACTAACCAAACTAGTAAGAAACCCCGTGAAGATGAATTGGGAGTCCTGTGGGCTCGCGAATCCAGACCAAAGTCAGAGGGTGGTGTACCCATGACCTATTTCTCTGGTACCATTAACGTCAAGTCTTTAGGTGGCCTAGACAAGGACATTCCGCTAATCATCTTCAAGAACAGTTTCAAGACGGCTGACAACCAGCCAGATCTTAGGATTTATCTTAAAAAGCCTCAGGCCAGCGTGATGGGAACCACAACGTTCAAGCCCAAATCCGTAGCGGCAACTCCCGCGCCTGAGGGCGCTCCTGAGGGCGCTTCTACGCCCGAGACTGTTGACACGAGTGCAGACGTTCTTGTCTAATGGTGTTGGATGATTAGACAAAACCCGCACGGGAGCCTCAACTCTTCCGTGCGGCACTTTAACAATTAAATATAATGACCAAAATAGGTTTCCACCTCCCAATCAACTCCGTTTCTTTCGGACAAGTATCTACGGGTATTCTGCGAACCCTATTTGACCGAGATAAGGCTGGCAAGCTTGATCTAGATGTTCATCTTTTTACTATAGGCGAGCCAGATTTGTCAGCCCAAAAGGAAGACAAGGAATTTTCTGCATGGATACAGCAAAAAAGAATTAAGGGCATGGAGTCTTGGGACAGAAATATTCCTTTATTTAAGCTCTGGCATCTGAACGGCAGTCTAGAGACGGTATCTAATCGACAAACTCTGCTGTCGTTTTATGAGCTTGATCGCCCTACGAAAGTAGAAGTAAATGTGGCTAAAAATAATAGACTTTGCTTTACGTCGAAATATACCTGCGAAGTATTTAAGACTGTTGGAATTGATACTAGACATATTGCGGCGGGTTTTGATCATTATAATTTCAGGCGTCTCGATAAGAAATTTCATGTAGATGATCGCATCGTTTTTAATCTGACTGGAAAACTAGAAAAGCGCAAGCATCATGCGAAGATCATTCAGGCTTGGATTAAACGTTATGGAAACGATCCCAAATATGTACTCCAATGCGCGATCTATAATCCATTTTTAGTCCAGCAAACGCCTCAAGGCGTGCAGGATCTAAATAATCATTTTGTCGCTCAGATCGTGGGGAATACTAAGCCTTTTAATGTTGCGTTTTTACCTCATATGGGACAAAACGAAATATATAACGATTTTCTAAATAGCTCCCATATCGTTATAGGAATGAGCGGTGCAGAAGGCTGGGGACTTCCAGAATTTCAATCTGTAGCATTAGGTAAACACGCCGTCGTGCTTAATGCTCATGGATATAAAGAATGGGCGAATTTCGACAATTCAGCATTAGTTAGCCCAAATGGCAAAGAAGACTCTGCTGATGGTCACTTTTTTAGGCAGGGAGACGTATGGAATCAAGGTAGCATTTTCTCTTGGGACGAAGGAGAGTTCATCGCCGCCTGTGAAATCGCAATCAACAGGGCGCGTTCTAACCCATTAAATTCGGAGGGAATTAGACTACAGGCCGAATTATCTTTAGATAAAATGGTAGATAGTGTAATTAAAACAACACTCGAATGAAAAGGTATAATCAATTATGAGTCTTTTTAAAAAACTTAAGGACAAATTCAGAAAACCAAACAGCACACCAATGGAACTGCCAATAATACCCACAGACCCATCATTTAGCGTCGTACCCGTAGAAGTAGAAATCATGATAGCCGAAACAGAAAAAACAGAAACCAAAATCGTAGAGGCTCCCGAAATCTTGATAACGCCCGAGCCAGTACTGGTACCCGAGCCAGTACGCGAGCCTAGTTTATCAGTACAACAACAGTTTTTGATACAACGGAGACAGGATATCGAACGCAAGCGAGGTAGAATAAAATGAGCGATTTCAGTTCCAGATTCGCCAAATGTTATTTAGATAATCTCAATCTAAAATTAGCATTGCAAACGTTATCAGATAAAGAAAAATCGTCTGTAAAAAAAGTAGTTGAACTTAACAAAGAAAAAAAATATGAGCCAAAAAAGCAAAAAACAAAAAACAAAAAAGTGTCCTGACTGTTCGTGCCAAGAACAGGTGGTTAGCCCAAAGCGACCACAGAGGGATCAGGTTAGATCGGAATGCAGACCTAAAAAGCCGAAGTAATCATGACCGTCTCTCCGCCATTACTTCATGTCCGTAGCTTCTCTAATGACCAGGAGGTTTTAGATAAATGCTTCTACGAAAACAACTATCAACTTCGGGGGCATAAGGAAGAAAAGGATCGGCCTATTGTCGTAGACATCGGGGCTCATGCTGGATACTTTACTTTTTGTGCCTGTGCGTTTGGAGCCAAGAAGATCTATTGCGTAGAACCATATTTTCCTAATTTCGAAATGCTTTTGAAGAATGGGAGTGCAATAGCTCAAGGAGATATCGTCTATCACAATTTTGGTATTTCCCCGTCTAGGGCTGTTTATCATTTTAATCATCCAGAACCTACTAATGGGATATTTTATGACTATGCTAATATTGAGGTAGAAAATAAGGATCTTGGATTTGAAAGAAGGTCTGTAATTCGTCTTAGCGATTTTCTATCAAATTTCATGGACGAGGACTATATCGATCTTCTAAAAATATCTATAGGCTATTCCGAATTAGATATATTAGAAACCTGTCCTTTTGATCATCTGAACAGGATCGAGTCTATATGCGGGGAAGCATCGGAAACGGTGGAAAGGATGGATCAATTCAAGACCAAAATGAAAGAGCTAGGATACAGTCAATTTTGGGCGTCTAGAAATCTAGCAGAAGAAAAATTTGTATTCCTGATGTCCAGAACTAATATAGATAAACATTTTAATATCAAAGACAAAAATGATTTACCTGTTCCGCCATCCTAAGACTAATGAGACCTGTGAGGTTTTGCAGTCTATCGACTCTGAGCACAAATACACTGACGAAACAGGACTGGAATGGGAAAGGGTGTTTACGAATCCAAATCTCCAAATTTCGGCACGAATAGACCCCATGAACAAAAAAGAGTTTTGCGATAAGACTAGGGAAAAGAATTACAATCTTGGGGATATGATGGATTTGTCCGCAGAAATGAGCGCGAAGAGGGTTGGAAAGATGGGACGAGACGAAATTAAGGAGGCTGAGATGGTCAAATACGAGAAAAAGACCAAAAAGCCCCATCCAGAGCGCCCAAAGAAAACTAAATGGGTGATCGGCTAACATTATGTACGAAATACTTCATAACTGCGGAAGGATTCAAATTCGGCCCTCTCCCATCGAGGGCTATGGAGTATTTGCCACTGACGAGATCAAGAAGGGGGAAATTTTAGAAGAGGTTCCTTTTATCTTATTTGGTCGGTTTAACTCTCTAGGTAAAACGTTGTATGACATGCTGAATCAGACTGGATTTCTTTCTGATAAGGAGAAATTTGCTGATACCATGAAAGATCTTCTGGGCCATAAAGCTCCAGAACGATACTATTTTAAATGGTATGCGCCCGCCCCAATTAATGGAGAGCAGATATCTTATGTCGTGTTGCCGTTGGGCTGCGGACCAATTTATAATACAAGGAACTGCGATAATAACGCAGGCTGGATCATAAAAGCCAAAACGTTTGTATTTAAAGCCGAAAAAGACATAGCTAAAGACGAAGAGATATGCACATTCTTCGGGTATTTCTTGGGAGAAAACGGGTCGATATTTAATTGTTCAGATGTCTTTAATGTCGCACTGGATATTTTTAACGGCCAACTGAAATTAAAAGCGATCAGATTTGGAGATCCAGCCTTATACGAACAGGCCAAGACGAACCCTTCATACGCAAAGCTGGCTCACATAATTTCTGTGGCTAAAGACGGAATTCAGATTAATAGAATTTCAGGCTCTACCCCAGACAACGTTGAAAGGGCTGGTTTTGAAATAGCCCCGTCTACGGCTACCTCATTTGCATATCAACGGCTTTTAGAACTTAAAAACTCTCCGTTACCCAACGTAAAATTAAACATAAAATACGTCAATAAAGACACAAATCTAGAAGTGGTGGACGATATTATATTCAAGAAATAAATATGAAACCAGAAAACTTTTGTTATTGGCTACAAGGATATGTAGAGATTTGCGGAGACATGGACGCGCCCACAGAATCAGAATGGAAAATTATGATAGAACATTTAAGAATAGTAGATAAATTAAAGGATATTGAAAGCCCAAATGTTCTTAGTTCTCTTCTTTCTGAAAGGCCATATTGTTAATTATGAATCCAGAATCTTTTATACTTTGGTTTAAAGGTTATTCAGATAATATTTCTGGAAAGCCAACTCGGGCACAATGGGATAAAATAAGGCATGAATTAGCGTTAGTTTTTAATAAAGTTACGCCTTATCATCCTCATACAGAGCCTCCCGTTTATATATCGCCACCCGCGTATCCCAAACCCGACACTTCTCCGTATGAGGTAACTTGTGGTAACGACATTAAGATGGATTGTAGTAACGATCTTCCTATGTCTGTTATGCAAAGAATATTAGATAAGACTAAATCTTCCGCGTCTATTACCTCTCATGACAATAAAAAGTGTAATACAGAGCTATGAGTATATTAAACAACAAACACGGTAAGACGTCCTCAATGAGGACCGCTATGCTTTTATGGACTGTAGCCATTTTAGTGGGATGGGTATGGGTCAGCTATGTTCGAAGCGAATTGCAAGCCATACCAGAATCAGTTATTGGGTTGCTTGGTCTTTTAATTTCTGGCAAGGTCGTTCAATCCTTTGGCGAGAAAGACGCCACGAACGTCGTAACGGTCACCAAGTAATTTATTATCAATTTCCTGCTTTTACTTTTAACATAGTATATGTTGATTGTTAAAAGCCCTTTTAGGATGTCTCTTTTCGGTGGCTCTACCGATTACGAAGACTTTTATAAAAATCACGGATCATTTATCATAGGCACGACCATTGATAAATATGCTTATTTGACGGGCAGGACGAAACCTTCAATTTTGCCCAGAGAAAACCACATTTCTTATTCAAAAACGGAGGTGGCCAAAAGAATCTCGGACATCGAGAACCCCCTGATTAGAGAGACGCTTAAATTTTATGATATAGACTGCTGTATCGATTTTAAATGCTTCTCCGATATCCCGTTTAGAACAGGGCTGGGCGGATCTTCCACCTTTTGCGTCGGGTTGGCTTATATAGCCAACAAGCTTAATAATAATAAAATAGACAGAAAGCGACTGGCTCAAGACGCTATACATATAGAGAGGGTAGTTCTTAAAGAAAGCGGCGGAATTCAGGATCAGATTTGGGCTTCTTATGGTGGATTTAATACGATAGAAATCGGAAGGCACGGGGATTTTACCGTAAAGCCATTGGCCATTAGTAGGGAATTCAAAAAGGAATTAGAAGACTCATTTGTCTTAATATATACCGATCAACAAAGAGAAGAAGACGCTATCGCAAAGTCGCACGAGAACGTAGACAAGAGAGATATTTTGGATTTGGCTCATGATGCTCATGACGCGTTTCTTTCTGAAGACATAGCTGGGATAGGGGAGTATCTTTATACCTCATGGAAATTGAAGTCTAAGATTTCCAACCTCATTTCTACAGAAAGAATCGACGATATCATCACTGATGTTATGGACATGGGCGCTTATGGTGCCAAGCTTTTAGGAGGCGGCGGATGCGGCTTTATCGCCGCTATGTGCAGTCCAGATGTCAAAAAAACCGTAATTGCCAAATATAAAGGGGCGGTAATGGAAATAAAATTTGACAATGACGGCGTATCTGAGATATATAATGGGATATGATCATCGCCATTGAAAAAAGCTTTTACTTTAGCGTCATCAAAAATGGGGGAGAGTTCTCGTATTATCGAAGGTATTCAGCCGATGATTGGGAAGTAAGGATGGGAGAGTCTTGGGAGTCTGTCTATCTAGAGCTAGTAGATTTAGAAAAAGATTTTCAAAAATTCGTTAAAGAAAAAGGTATAGTGGTAGATGAATAAATCAGTCATAGGCATTTGTTCTGGATACTTTAACCCTATTCATCGCGGGCACATTGAATACTTATGCAAAGCTTCAGAATGCTGCGATAAGTTATGGGTCATAGTAAATTCGGACAGGCAAGTGAAATTAAAAGGCTCCGTCCCTTTTATGGATGAAGAGCACAGGCTATACATTGTGAAAAGCCTTGCGTGTCTTATGTTTAACGGCAACGCTATGATTTCCATTGACGAGGATAAAAGCGTGTGCAATACTATAAGACAAATACGAAGCTATTGTCCAGAACATCCAATAATATTTTTCAATAGTGGGGATAGGAAAGGGGGCAACCTTGAGTCCTCCGAAAGAGTCCTTTGCAGAGAGTTAAATATAGAATATCAGATATTAGACCTACCTAAAGTCGCTTCTTCAAGCGATTTAATCAAAAATGCGCTCGCCAATCATAACATATAACAGCAAAATTAAAGACGTATATCATGTCTCGTTAGATCGATATCACGATGATCGGGGATGCAATATCGAAGGGTATTCGAGAGATTCGTTTGAGTCCAAAGGATTTCCCAAACTGTCGTTCGATACCGATTCTATGAGCAGATCTAGGCACGGAGTGATAAGGGGATTTCACGGAGATCTTGTAAGTCATAAAATTGTTTCCTGTCTTTTTGGCGAGATTCAGCTTGTCGCCATAGATAGGAGACCGACGTCCCCGACTTTCAACTCCGTTGTTGAGTTCGAATTAAGTGATCGAAATCCAGTCCAGATACTACTCCCACCAGGAGTAGTCAACGCGCACGCATGTCTTTCTGCTGAATGCATTTTCTTTTATAAACTGTCGGCTGGATATTGCCATCCAGACCAGCAGATTCACGTAAAATATAACGACCCACATTATAATATCGAGTGGAAAGTAACAAAACCTATTTTAAGCGAAAGAGATAAATAATTTATGGTTGATACCGTTTCTTACGACCCCGTTCTCAACGAAATTAGTTTGATCGACCAAACTAAAAAAAATTGGGCGTTTGATATCACTCCGATATCATTGATAACTGGGTTTATCACTCCTCATGGAATTACAAAGAAAATTTAAGTATGAAAAAAATATTAATTACTGGCGGGGCGGGTTTTTTGGGCACAAGCATTATAGAGAGGCTTCTGAGAAGAAATGATATCGAAAAGATAGTGGTGCTTGATAATCTATTATTCAAAGACCAAGCTATTCTACCACTCTTACGAGATCCCAGACTGGAGATAGTAGTGGGAGATGTCCGCGATAAGGAATTATTAGGAAAATTAGCCAGCGAAGCAGACGTGATATACCCATTGGCCGCGTTGGTTGGCGCTCCAATTTGCGCCAAATACGCGAAAGAGGCTGTCCAAGTAAACACCGAACAGTTGGTGATTATTACTCGAAACATGGCCAAGGGCACTAAGATAATCTACCCTAACACGAATAGTATCTATGGGAAATCGGACGGCAAGGTGACTGAAGCTAGCGATATAAGATGCTTGTCGGTTTACGCACAAACAAAATATAATGCAGAGCAAATGTGCCTTAAAGAGGGCGGAACCTCCCTTAGGCTCGCTACGCTGGCTGGAGTTAGCTACAGGCAGCGAAAAGACCTCTTAGTTAATACAATGTGCCTCAAGGCACTCACGGATAGCTACGTTATCCTTTACGAGCCTAATTTCATGCGCTGCTACATCTCCGTGGCTGATGCTGCGCGGGCTTTTGAGTATGCGTTGGACCATTATGAGGTTTTTTCGGGAAACGCCTACAATTGCGGCAATACGAGCCTTAACTGCTCCAAGCTTCAGTTAGCTAAAAGGGTTCAGTTTTATGAGCCGAAGTTCCTTATCGAGACGAAAGACTATCTGAAAGACCCAGACCAGAGGGATTATTGGGTTAGCAATGACAAATTAGAGGCGACTGGGTTTACCTGCATAGAGGGATTTGATACGATCATTCCTCAGGTGTTGAAGGCGTATCGAGTCTTATTAGATATCGAGAACTACATGTTGACATAATGAAAAAAAGATATATAAAATCAATAGGCTTTATAGATAATCAATGGCAAGTAATACTTGATGACGATTCTATTCTGGATCATATTATTTCAATAGAGATATTCAAAAATGTTGGTAGAATAGGGAGTATTAGAATAGAGGTCGTTCCTTTGGAAAAAAAATGAATTTTACTGTCTTCTCTAATACTCGCGGGCGAGCGCCGATGCTTAAGGAGATGCTAGATTCTTTCATGGCTAACACGAAAGATCTATCTAATGTAGAATTTCTCTTAAATGTGGATTCCGATGACTCGGAAACAATAGACTTTTTAACTAATAATCTTTATCGTAATCTTAGGTTTTATATTAATCCAAGGCCGACTAATTTAGTTAAAGCCCTAAATGAGTTAGTAAAAAATGCTAATGGTCAGTATTTATTTATAGTCAATGACGACTGCCTGATGACTACCCCAAATTGGGATGAAATTGTTCTTGACAAAATAAGTAATTTTAAACGAACCAACGGCATCAAAGACGATATTATTTTTTGCGCTACTGATGATAATAGCGTAGATAGAGACGTGAAAGCTGGATATCCATCATTCGCCATTTTATCTAACGAGGCCGTCAAAACCCTTGGATTCTTTACTTTCGAAGAGTTCGTTGGTCTCGGTGGCGATTCGTCTATGTATAGGCTCTATAAATCGGTAGACAGGGTCGTTGACTGCAAAGAGGTAAAGATGGATCACTTATACCACAGCACCCTTATCAGGGTAATGACCCCAGATAGAACAGGGGCCGAAATGAGGGCTAATTCTAATGCCAATCCAGTAAACCCGTACACTTTCAATATAGATAAATACGTCAAGGTTCTGTCCGACTACATATCAAAATGATAACGACTCTGACGCCAAAAGATTTAATCGCTTTTGAATCCGACATTGCTGAGGAATTCAATAATGGTAATATTCGTGCGCCCATCCATCTTTATTCTAATAATGAAGAGGAGATGCTGAAAATCTTTCAAGATATAAAACATGAAGATTATGTCACCTGCTCGTGGAGAAGTCATTATCAATGTCTATTAAAGGGGGTTCCGAAAGAGGAGCTTAAAAAGGACATCCTTAAAGGGAAATCCATTTCTCTTTGCTACTCAGAATACCGCATTTTCTCTTCTGGTATCGTGACTGGCAATTTATCCATTTCTGTCGGACTGGCTTTGGCAATTAAACTGCGGGCGGGATCGGAGAAGGTCTATTGCTTCATCGGAGACATGACGAGCGAAACAGGCGCATTTTATGAGTGTTTAAGATATTCGGTTAATCATGATCTTCCTGTAAAATTCATTATTGAGGACAACAATAAGTCGGTCTGCACGGATACCAGAAAGACTTGGGGTACCAAAGAACTACAGGCAGAAAAAATGTTTAATCATCAGGTTTTGGTCCGATATATTTATTATTATAAATACGACAACAGGTGGCCTCACGCTGGGTCGGGGAAAAGGATACAATTTTAAATATGAAAAAATATGGGTAAATATAAAGACGAACTAACAAGAGCAATGACCATGTTGGGAGAGCATCCAGATACTATTTTTATTGGACAGGCTGTTGAATACGACGGAACTGGGATGACCACTACTTTAACTGGGGTTCCTAAAAATAAGTTGAAAGAAATGCCTGTTTGCGAAGAAATGCAGGCTGGAATCGCTAATGGTCTAGCTTTGGCTGGTAAAATCCCCATCTCTATTTATCCGCGTTGGAATTTTCTGCTTTTAGCGGCTAATCAAATCATTAATCATTTAGACAAGCTACCAATCATTTCCGAATATCCAACCAAAGTAATAATTAGAACTGGAATAGGCGCAGAACGCCCAATCCATCCTCAAGCACAGCACATAGGGGATTTTACAGAGGCCTTCAAATTAATGTGTAAAAATATAGAGGTCATAAGGTTAGATGAACCAGAAGATATATTTCCAGCTTACGAACTCGCCCTAAATAGGACGGATGGTAGGTCAACTCTTTTAGTAGAATGGGGAGATTTTCATTTCGAAAAATAAGTCATGTTATACAGAAGATTCGGAAACACAAATATGTTGGTATCTGAAATAGGATACGGAACATGGGGCATTGGTGGTATAGTCAATGGAATGATGTCGTATGGGCCAAGAGACGACGCTCAATCAGATAAATCACTTGAGCTAGCTTATGATTTAGGCGTGACCCTGTACGACACGGCTTCCTCCTATGGTTTTGGCCATAGCGAGGTTTTGTTGGGCAAGATGTTTTGTAAAAGAAGAAGCAAAATTATTATTTCTACAAAGGCTGGTTTTCTTAATTCCTTCCCGAGCGGATGCAAGAACAAAAACCAAGACTTTAGCGCAAAAAATATCAAGACGTCTATTCTAAATAGCCTCAAAAGGCTTAAGACGGACTACATTGATCTTTTTCAATTACATAGCCCAGATTACAGCCACCTATCTAATAACGATGATTTATTCTTATTGTTAGACAATCTAAAAAAGAAAGGCCTGATTAGATATGTCGGGCTAGCCGCCAAGTCTCCGTCCGACGTAATGAGAATGCTCAAAATTTACAAATTTGATTCGGTTCAAACAAATTTTAATCTGACGGACATGAGGATAATCGATAACGGGCTAATAAAGTATTGCGACGCTCATAAACTAGCATTGATAACCAGAACCCCACTTGTTTATGGGTTCCTTACTGGCACGTTCAATTCTTCGTCAAAATTTCATTCGTCAGATCATCGGACTAGGTTCTCCAAAGAACAAGTAAATAAATGGTGCTCGGCGCTTGAGATTTACAAAGACAATTTCAATAATTTGAAAGCAGATTATACTCTCGCCCAAAAAGCTATTAAATTTTGTTTATCGTTCGATCAGGTATCTACCGTGCTGTCTGGCATGGACATCCCTAAATACGTAATTGAAAACTTATCCTCTTCCGACGTCAACCATCTTAGCAATTGCGAATTAATGGACATTTATGCCAAATATGTTGATAACTTTAGATGTGCGTCTCCGAAAACTATATGAATTTACAAAATACATGTAAGGGCAAGCGTGTCCTCGTTTGTGGCGCGGGTGGGTTCATGGGTATGAACATGGTTAAACAAATCAAGAACACCCAAGCGTCTAAAATTATTGCCAGCTACCGAACAGAAAGAGCATTTTATGATAACGTTCTATCTGACGTAGAAAGGGTTTCTGGAGATCTTACCGACAAAGAGACGTGTCTGAATCACACAAAAGATGTTGATTACCTTATCATATGCAACGCAATATCTTTTGGATTGACGTATACCAAAAAGTATCCGCTAGCGTTATTGAACGTAAATACGATAGCAAACATTAACCTTTTAGAAGCCGCCCAGCAGAATGGCGTAGAAAAGGTGATATATTTTGGTAGTTCGGTAGAATATCATCCTACGCTCTCTCCCATAGAAGAAAAAGACGTATTAGTCGGTCATCCTGCTGACGTATATTTTGGAGCGGGGTGGATGAAAAGGTATATGGAAATTTTGATGAGGATGTACTCAGAGAAGCTTAATTTAATGTCTTGTGGGATCGTCCGTTTAGCAAATGCTTATGGGCCTTATGATAAGTTCATTCCTCAAAACTCGCACGTTCTGCCAGCATTAATCAAAAAATTCTCCGAAAGGGAAAATCCATTAAATATTTATGGAGATGGTAACCAATTAAAAGACCTCATTTATATAAATGATGTTACAAAGATCACCTTAAAAATGCTGGATACTCTTAAAGGGTTCGATTCTATGAACGTAGGAAGCGGAAAGTTCACCAGTATAAACCACGCGATAGAAATACTTTCTAAGCAGGAGAATTTTTATCCAGAAATAATTCATTTAGAAGAGGGCGGTCTGCCTCCACCAATTAGGAATTTAAACGTCGATAAGATGAAGTCTTTTTATAATCATCCATTAACCACCATCGAGGAGGGAATCTGGCTGACCACAGAATGGTATAAAAGTCATAAAACAAACATTTATAGATGAAAATTTTACTATCTGGCGGGTCTTCTGGTTTCGGAAGGTATTTGAAGGAGAATTTGGGCAATTGTATCCTTTACGGTAGATCCAATTACACGCGGCACGAAAACGTAGATGTCATAATCCATTGTGGCTGGAGCCGATCTTTTGAAAGTAGCATAATGGACTATGTATATGAAGCCGTGCTCCATGCCAGCAATTTAATTAAAATCCCACATAAGAAATTCATATTCCTATCTACGGCGAAAATTTACGATGGACAACGCATAATTGATTGGGGAGAGGAAATGGAAGAATCGTGTAAAATAGATAAAAGAGACCTTGTCGGCATTTATTCTTCAACTAAGCTATTAGTGGAAGAGATGGTAACGAAACGGGCAACTAATCCAGTAATTATAAGGCCGTCGTCCTTAATGGGTAAATATACAGACAACAGCATAACCAAACTAGCGCAGATGAAACCCGCTAATCTTTCTATTAATTCGGTTATGAATCTGGTTCTATACGAACATGTTATGACTTTTATTCAAGCATGTTTTCTGCTCGATATTACTGGCGTATTTAATTTGGTTGGAAAAGGAAATTTTTCGTTATCAGAAACGACCAAAGATCTCGGTCTTTTTGGAAATCATATCGAGACAAACGGAAATCTTTCTTACCGAAAAGTGGACGAACTTCTACCAAATATTTTACAAACTTCTAAAAATAACTATAATACATGGAAACATAATTATGCTAAAAATAAGTAAAAGAACCGACGTCGCGATAGACAATCTAGATAAGTGGGCCTCTACGAAAGGAAACGGAAAGTATATTTCACCCAATTTTGTGACTGGAGATGAGCATGGCGACGTAGCGGTGCAGCAAATTAGGCAAGAGCTATATGAATTTGGGGTTGCCGTCGAAAGCAATCACCTACTCAATGGCACGCTTCTAGAAATAGGTCTAGGCAATACTCACGGAGGCACAAGCATATTTTGGAGAGGGTTGTTTGATAAGGTAATTAGCGTTGAATTGGTAGAAACTAGGATTCAAAGGTGGGCATCGGAAAACGCCTCTATTATGAAAGACACCAACATCATCTATGATAAATCTACTAATTCGGATTTTTCAAAAAAACATACGATAGTCTTGGGCCGAAGCCAAGACGTTAAACTGGTGGAGTTCATAAAAAACCACGTCATCTCAGTGAACGTAGTATTCATTGACGGAGAGCACTCCTATGGAGCAGTCAAAGAGGATACCCATTTATATGGTCCGCTAGTCAAGCAAGGTATTGTTGCATGGCACGATTACTTAGCTGAATGTTGGGGCATAGGAAGATTCCTGAAAGATTATTCTGTTGGTGTCATTGATAACAAAAATCATGAGGTTCAGTATATTGGACGGTCTAGAGATCTAGGCATTGCTTACGAAAGAAAATTATGAGCTATAAGACAAGTTATTTGATTGCGACTATCAAACCAAGTTACTGTGCCCATTCTTTAATAGACAAAATAGCTTCTTTTCCAGACCATGATTATGAAGTCATAGTAATTGCGAATTATGAATTTGATACCCAAGACAAGCCTAAAGTTAAGGCCGTTTTAGATGATAAGGATTCTAGTAGCGCATACGCTTATAATAAGGGATATAAAAATAGTGATGGAAATATTATCTCTATATTAACTGATGACATCTACGTACCAGATAATTTCTATAAATTAGTAGATCATTTTCAAAAATTAGAAGATCTAAATAAAAAATTCAAAATTGTCGATCTATCTCATATGTATTGTGGGCCAGGAAAAAAATCGATATTTAAAGATGGCATACCTGCTCCATTAGACATGTGGCCGCTTTATATGGGAGATCCACATCGAGCTGGGGTTTTCCCTTTAAATTGGCCTAATGTTAGACCATATCAAGTTTTTTTTACTCCAGCAATCCATCGAGAGACGATTGAGACATATCTAAATGGGGTAATCTATAACGAAAAACTAACACAAGGATATGCCGACCATTGGCTCGGTTATTATTTCGAAGTCTTAGGAGGAGAAGAAATCCTTCCATTACTTGATATTTGGACGTTTCCTAATATAGCTTATGGAAATCTAGTAAGAAGGACCGCGCAGAGAGGAACCAGCAAAGAGGCTTTTCTAAAATTAGTTGCAAATTCTTCTATTCCAAATTTCAGATATGATTCCTAAAAACAATATCTTGATGCTTTTTGATAAGTGGTGTGGTAACAATCCCAATTTAGGATTATCAAATCATTTTGAATTGTGGTATCAATCTCTTGTCCAAAATATACCAGATTATAAAATCCATCTGTTGCATTACGATGAATCTTTGATGCTCTATAATAAGCATATCGATTCGTTTTTGGTCCAATACTGCCAAGCGATGAATATAAACGTATTATTTCTCTCTATTGGTGGACATTCCCCCTCTCACCCCTCCGTAGAGACGATTGGTAAGATTAAATCATTAGGCATTTTTGTTTGTATGTTCTGGGCGGACAGTCACCCCCATGATTTAGAAACCCAAGATCGTTTTAATTCCGTCGTTAACATTTATGTAAGTGCGGATCATCCTAGATCCGAAATCCATGACGCCAGAATGGGAGATCCCAAATATCTGCGTCTTTGGACTCCACTAAGCAGATTCTTGTACTATCCAGATAAACAGGATATAGACGTCAGTTTTATTGGTAGTTATAGATATCCAAAAAGGCAGGAGTATATAACAAAAATTTTGGAAAAGGTGCCCGATCTATTTATTGCTGGAGGCCAGAGAGAATCTAATTTGACAGCCGAAGAATATGCCAAATTCATTAGGAAAAGTAAGATAGGGATTAATTTTTCTCGAAGCTCCATCGGAGACTACTCTCAGTTAAAATCCAGAGTGGTAGAAGTCATAGCATCTAAATCCCTATTAATTGATGAAAAAAATCAGAGCACGGATGATTTTTTTGAAGACGGACGGGATTACGTTTCTTTTTCTGATGCGGACGATTTAATTGAAAAAATTCAATTTTATCGTGAAAATCCAGAGCTAAGAGAAAAAATCGCTTCTCAAGGATACAATACTTATATCGAAAAATGGACCGCTAAATCATTTTGGGGATTAGTGTTTGACAAAATGAAATTATGAAAAAAAGTTTATTGTTTGTCACTTCCAAGTGGTGCGACGCTATCCCCAAAAACTCATTTTCTAATGAGTCTCGTAATCATTTTGCCACGTTTAGACAGGACGTTCCAGATTACAATTTTAACACGCTTTTTCTTGACGAGTGTTCTATAATCTATAAGTCTAAAATCGATGAGGTTCTTATCGAATATTGCGATAAATATAAACCAGACATCATTATTTATAGCCTAATTGCAGACAGCATATATAACCCGTCCAAAGAAACATTTCTATATTTAAAGAAGACTGGGGTTCTTCAGTTCATGCTATGGTCCGATACTGGCCCAGATTGGGGCGGGTGGGGAAGCGGTACAATTCGACACCTATCAGATTCTATAGACGCCTTTTTTTCTACCGATTACGCTACCTCATGGATATATGATGCATCTCCGTCTGTGAGTAATCACCTCCATTTATGGACCCCACTGGACAAAGATATATTTTACAAGCCGCTTTCTGATGACGAAAGAGACATAGACATATCGTTTTTGGGAAGTATCGATAAATATAAAGACAGGATGGCTTTCGCGGCTTTAATGAACGATCTGTCCAAAAAGACTGCGCTGAACATCTTAATTAGCGGTGGAGAAAGAACCAATAATTTGACCCCAGAAGAATACGGTTCGCTAATGAGAAGAAGTAAGATTGGTGTAAATTTTTCTCTTAGCCAGACAGGAGTTTTTCATCAAAGTAAGGGTCGAGTTTTAGAATATACTGCCGCTGGAGCCTTATTATTGGAAAGCGCCAATCCTTCTACGTCCTGTTTTTTTGAGCCTAATAAAGATTATATAGAATTCACCACATTTAAAGACATGTTGGAAAAAATGGAGTTTTATTTGACTAACCCCAAGGAAAGAGCTATTATAGCCGATAATGGAAATAAGAAGTTTTTGGAAAAATATTCTTCTAAAAAAGTTTGGGAAAGATTTTTTAATATTGTTTCTCATGTCAAAGCAGGAAAAGTATTGACTAAATTTCAAAGAATATAATGATCGATGTCTTATTCGTCCATCCAAATGCTTCCAATCTCATTTATCAAGATTTAAGTAGAGATTTTTCATCAATAGAACCCCCAATTTGGGCGGCAATGTTAGCAAAATATATTCAGAACAGAGGGTATTCGGTCGCTCTCTTAGACTGCGAGGCCGAACGACTAAATTATGACCAGTCTTTAATTAAAATTAAAGAATTTAACGCAAAAATCGTTTGCTTGGTTGTCTATGGTCAGCAGCCATCCGCCTCTACTCAAAATATGACTGGAGCTATGGCTTTGATGAGCAGGCTCAAGGATGAAGGCGTAATACGCATATATACTGGGCCTCACCCGTCCGCCCTTCCTCAAAAAACCATACAAGACGACCCTGACGTTTTTGTGTGCAAGGGAGAGGGTCCAAAAACCCTATCCGAATTTATTAAAATTACAGACTATAATGATAACGCACAACTCTCAAAAGTACCTGGTCTTTGGTATAGAAATAGAGACACGAACGTAATAATGGGGAACGCCCCCGCCCCTTTATTTGAGGATTTAGATAACGAATTGGACATGCTCCCAATTGAGTTTATTGATTTTTCTAAATATAGAACGTCTAGCTGGCATGGGTGGGAAAACAATTGCGAAACGTCTCCGTTTGCTTCGATTTATACTAGCTTGGGGTGCCCATTTCATTGTCAGTTTTGCATGATAAATTCTCCATTTAATAACGGGGATAATAAAAACAATAAATTTCGTCATTGGAGCCCAAAAGTCATCATCGAAAAGTTAGGGATCTTAGCTGGAAAAGGAATCGTTAATTTAAAGATGGCGGACGAGATGTTCGTTCTTAAAAAAGATCATTTTCTAGAATTGTGCAAGCTTATCATCGAAAGAGATTACAAATTCAATATTTGGGCTTATGCTAGGATAGATACGGTCAAAGAGGAATACTTGGAAATTCTTAAAAAGGCGGGGGTAAATTATCTTGGGCTGGGTATTGAATCGGCTAATTTAAAAATTAGAAAAGAAGTTACCAAGGGTAAGTTCGAGGAAACGAACATTAAGAATATCGTAGAAAAAATAACCCAATATAAAATCAACGCCAATGGAAACTATATATTTGGTCTTCCAGAAGACACTATGGAGACAATGCAAGAGACTTTAGATATGGTCCTTGAACTTCCAACCGCTTACGTCAATTTATATTGCACACAAGCGTATCCAGGTAGCGAGCTTCATAGAGTCGCGTCCAAAAATGCCCCCGAACTTTTACCAGAAAATAATAATATCGGATGGATTGGGTACTCCCAGCATTCTTACGAATCTTTTCCATTATCGACTAAATATTTGAAAAACAGCGAAATATTGAATTTTAGAGACAAAGCGTTCATCAAATACTATAGTAGCCCCGCATTTATTGGTAGAATGTCCGCAAGATATGGCCAAAAATTTATAAACGATAATAATAAGATGTTATCGATAACACTTAAAAGAAAACTACTTGGAGACTAATATGCCAGATATCACACATGCCAATACGCCCGCAACTAATGTTACGGTAGAAACCTTTTTTCGAGGAGACGTTCTACCAGAGAACCGAAAAAAAACGACCATCTTGACACTTAAGAAGCACAAGAAGGAAAAGACAAAAACCGTGCTGGTTACGGCATACGATTATCCTCAGGCCCTACTAGCCGACAGGGCTGGTGTTGATGCTATTTTGGTGGGAGACTCTTTGGGGATGACCACTCTTGGGTATAAAACAACTATCCCAGTCACTATGGAGGATATGATAAGCCATTGTAAGGCTGTATGGAGAGCGAATAAAAGCGCGTTTCTAATTGGCGATATGCCTTTCATGTCATATCAAGAATCTAACGAGTTGGCCGTAAGGAACGCTGGAAGATTTATACAAGCTGGCATGGACGCAGTTAAGATAGAGGGTGCAATGACCGATAGAGTAAAGGCTATTTCGTCCGCAGGTATAGTAGCTATGTCCCATCTAGGGCTTACTCCGCACACAAGAGCTAAAATGGGTGGCTATATGGTTCAAGGCAAAACCAAAAAAGAAGCGGATATCATTTTAGATCAGGCTCTTAGAATGCAGGATGCTGGCTGCTCATTTCTTTTATTAGAGGCGATGCCAAAGGAGTCGGCTCAGTATATAGCCGAACAGTTAACAATACCAATTTATGGTATTGGAGCGGGAGACGGGGTTGATGGTCAATTAGTAATCCAACACGATTTAATAGGCTTGTTTTTCGATTTTAAATCTAAATTTGTAAAACGGTATTGCGAAGCTGGCCAGTTAATTGAAAACGCTCTTAGAGATTATGCGCGTGAAGTCCGCGAGGGTAAATTTCCTACAGCAGATCAGTTTTATGAGATAAAAGAAGAGGAACTGGAGAAGCTTCTAGCCGATGATCGTTGGAAATACGACACCTCCAAATCCAAATTAAACAGCCATACTTTTTAATGAAACTCGCAGATTACGTAATTGAATTTCTCGCTAAGAAAGGCATCCACAAGGTATTCGTCGTATATGGTGCGGCGAATGGAGACCTAATCGACGCTTTTACCAGAAGAAAAGACATAGAATACGTTGCGGTGATGCACGAGCAAGCTGGAGGATTCGCGGCAGAAGGATACGCTAAAATTACTGGTAGACCAGGATGCTCTATTGTGACTAGCGGACCAGGAGGCATGAATCTTCTAACCCCAATGGGTAATTGTTTCTATGATTCCATTCCCTGCATTTTCATAACTGGCCAGATAAATTCTCAATTTTTACGATCAGATCCTTCCATTAGACAGGTTGGATTTCAAGAGTGCGATATCGTTTCGATGGCGACGCCCGTGACAAAATACGCTAAAATGATCACTGACGCCAAGTCTATAAGGTATGAACTAGAAAAAGCTTATTTTTTGTCTACGTCTGGAAGACCTGGTCCTATTTTATTAGATATCCCCTTAAATATTCAAAAGATTCAGGTCGAACACGAAGAGATGGAGGGATTTAATGAAGAAACAGAACGTGCGTCCTATGACCTAAGAACAATAGATGCCCAAACCAGTTTATTTTTAACGGACCTATTCACCGCTAAACGCCCATGTATTTTGGTCGGCGGAGGAGTTAGGCTAGCAGATGCTGTAGAAGAAATTCGGGAGCTTGGTAGACTGCTAAAATTGCCAATTTTTCCTACTTGGAACGCTTTAGATATCATCTCTTCCGACTACGAATATTATGGCGGACGAGTTGGAACTTACGGGGGCGCAGGAAGGAACTTTGGGATACAAAATTCTGATTTGTTGCTTTGCGTCGGGACACGTCTTTCTGGACGAATTACTGGTGGTAATATTCATACTTTTGCGAGATCCGCTAAAAAGTACGTGGTTGATGTAGACAAGGCATTGTTACAAAGAAGACTCCAACAGGTTCCATTTGATGAAAATGTATTTTGTGATGCCAAAATCTTTCTTCAGGCATTAATCAATAAAATTAAACGATGGGATACTGGAGAGGTTCATTATAATTTTTCTAGCTGGTTTGAGCAGGTTAAAGAGTGGCGGGACAAATATGATCCAGTTAAGCCAGAATTCTTTGAGCAAAAGGTAAACGTGCATCCTTACGCGTTTTTAAGAACGCTATCACGGCTAATGGACGAAGATGCTATTTTAGTAGGTGATTGCGGCGGTAATATCGTAGCTAGCAACCATGCTTTTGAAACCAAAAAAAGGCAGAGAAACATCACCAATAACGGAAATTCGCCTATGGGATTTTCTTTTGCTGGGGCCATAGGGTGCTGGTTTGCCGCGCCCGAAAGGCAGGTAGTTTGCACAATTGGAGATGGAGGTTTCAATATGAACATCCAAGAGCTGCAAACCCTTGTCAATTACGGTGTAAAGCTTAAAACCTTTATTATCAACAATCACATATACGGAATTACCAAGGCTTATCAAGAGACGAACTTCAATGGTCGCGCCGAAGCTTGTGGTCCAAAAGGGTATACCCCCCCAAATTTCATAGACGTTTGTAACGCTTATAAAATTAAAACGTTTGTTATCAATAATCATTTAGAAATGGAAGACAGGATTAAAGAGGTCTTGTCTTATGATGGTCCAGTTGTTGTCTCGGTGGAGTGTCCTGAATATCATACTTACGAACCAAGAATTTTCGGCTGGAAAACCCCTATTGAAGATATGTATCCGTATCTTCCAAGAGAAGAGTTTAGAAAAAACATGATAGTAGAACCAATAAAAGATTGGGAAAATCCAGCGTATCCAGATATTATAAACAAATGAATAAAATCGATATATCTATATTAATGCCAGCAATCAGAAGAGAAAATTGGAATAGGGTTTACCAGTCTATTTTAGGTTCTACGAAACGTAGTTTTGAATTAATTATAGTTTCGCCCTTCCCTCTGACAGACGAGTTGCAAGGACTAGTCAATGTAAAATATGTAAAAGATTTTGGCTCCCCAGTTAGGTGCTCTAATATAGGAGCCCTTTTAGCGGAAGGTAAATATTTTTATCCAACCCATGCTGATGACGGATATTTTATCAAAGACTCCATAGACAACAATATCAAAGTCCTTGAGGATATGGGAAACGACAAAAAAAATATCGTAGCTTGTAAATATTCGGAAAGCGATGGGCTTACTCATCCAGAAAGATATCAAGATGATGATTATTATAAATTAGTAAATGCGTATCCAGTCAGCAGGGATATTATTCCAAAAGACTGGTTAATTTTTAATTCAGTATTCTGGCATAGAGAATATTTTGATGAATTTGGAGGATGGGATAGTAGTTATGGAGCTTGTCCAATGTCACATGCAGATCTAGCAATAAGAGCCCAAAGAGATGGAGCTATTGTTAAATTAAGTAATTATCCACTAACTCAAAATGATCATGGACAAAACGATCATGGACCCATTGAAGTAGCGCAATTACAATATGATGCTCCTAGATTTAGATATAGATCC
>Ga0315284_10002836_pt1 | contig 24677 bp, 37 predicted proteins | sample YL17G09_16_MG_FD_203696 | JGI IMG/M metagenome (GOLD analysis project Ga0315284, IMG submission 203696) | Sediment microbial communities from Yellowstone Lake, YNP, Wyoming, USA - YL17G09_16 | ecosystem: Environmental > Aquatic > Freshwater > Lake > Sediment | place: USA: Wyoming | collected...
ATATTCCTGTATCTTGCATACTTTTAGATTCAAATCCATCATAAACTAGAAACCCAAATACAAAACATTGTCCAGCCGCCAAACATGCTTTCATATCATTTAATGTATTAAGTGAATAATATCCATGAATTTTATTAGGCAAAGCATTAATATAACATAAATCATTAGGTTTGGTTGTAAATTGATCTATATAATATTTCCATTCACCCTCATTACAAGTTCCTTCATTTGCTAAAGTCTTTGCTCCACTTCGTAACTCAGCACCGGAATCTTCATTTATAGTTCCTTCAATAACTCGTTCATTGTAATAAACAAATAATCTACTAATATCACGATAAAGTTTCCCTCCAAAACCATTCTTACATCTATTATATTGAACTAATCCAGCCCATGCATTTGCGGTACAAGATCCTAAATTTCCTTGATCTTCTACATACGAACAATATTTTCTATTGCTAATTGAAGATGGTAATGAAATTGTTGAAATTGATTTAAGTGCTGCTAACTTTTTAAAAGAATAATCTCTTGGGTCATTCTTCTGCTTTTTAACATGGTATTTTCGTTTAGTCATATATTATAAATATTATGAATAATTTATATTATATAATAATTAAGCAGGAACTAATACATTTCCTTCAGCAGAATCATCTCCATGTCTAAATGATTTCCATGCTTTATGAAGAACTTCTGCTGCTAAATTTAAAGATTTAAATTTATTTGTATTACTTTGAGTTATAGATTGACTTCTATGAGGGGTAGATATTAAACTAATTACATATCCATCTGGTTTAGCTATTAAGGTTCCTAAAAATATTACTCCATATTTAACATCAACAGGATAATTAAATCCATCAGATGTTGCTAATTCTGTAAATGATGTAAAAGTATATTTATTCATGTATGTATATATATTATTGAATTAATTTAATAATGAGAAAATTTATGGATCTAATGTTACATAAGTTTTCTCAAAATCTTAAATTTTAAACGATTAAATAAATTTGGTTTGTTAAGAAACCCAATGTGTCGTTTATGAGCAATAGTAGATTGCATTATCCCATCTTTTCCAACCTTATCTAAATAATAAATAGTTTCTCCATTTAGTAATTTATCGGATTCATTTTTATCCAAAGAAATATGTGTCCATGGTTTCATCTCATCGTCAAATAGTGTTATTCTATATTCCGATTCAGATGGAATTGTATTGCGACTTATAACCGATGGCCAAAGTCTCTTAACCAATTTAGAATCGCTATAATAGAACCCTCTACCACCATATAAAGAAGATTCCATTAATAATTGTTTTAAATAAATCATACACTTATAAATAGTATTTGAATGGTTATTCATTTATTAAATTGGTAGTCCTGCGGAGAATCGAACTCCGGCTCTCTGTCTGAAAAACAGTGGGTCTTCCACTAACCTACAGGACCATTAAAAATTTGGTACCCCATGCCTGAATTGAACAGGCATCTATCGATTCAAAGTCGAGAGTAATAATCCATTATACGAATGGGGAATAAGAATTTTAAGATATACATGAATTGGAGCACAAGGATATTTTTGATATATCACCTTCAACTGGAAAGTTGACGTTCTGCCATTAAACCACTTATGCATTTAAAATTGGCCTCGTTTCTTGGAATCGAACCAAGTTGTTATCTTCTTCAGAGATATGCTATGACCACACTAGCTCAAACGAGAAATTGGTGGTCAATGAAGGAATCGAACCTACGTGAAAGTCTTATCAGGACTACATTTTTCCATTAAATTAATTGACCAAAATTGGCGGGCATACGGGAAATCGAATCCCGGTAATCAGGGCGACAGCCTGGCGTAATAACCACTATACGATATGCCCGTAAAAATAGAATATACTTGGCACTTACTTTTTCCTAAGATAATCATAGTTACCTTTTATTCTATTTAATTTTTAAAGATTCATACTTTTTAATTTCTGCGGATGCTATTTGCACCATATAATCATTACTACATGATTTATTATTACTTAATCTTTCTTCAGAAAATTGTTTTACAAACTTATATAAGTTTTTCAGATCATTTAATTCAAGTAAATATTTTCTTTTGTATTTCTCATAAACTATTAATGCGGCGACTGCTTCTGGAGAACGACATATCCTTTGAAAATATTCTCCAAATTGAATATCGCCATCCATTAATCTCCATCCGTCATTTTTTAATATTGGTTTAAACATAAATATTATACCGTAAAGATCCGCCAATCGTATTAACGTACGATGTCTAAGAGGAGTTGATTCTCCAAGTGCCATTTTAAAAATGGTTACTTCTTTACTAGCGTAAATTGGTCGCCTTTGCCAGACATTTATACTTGGCATCTCCATCTCCAATAGATGGCGTCCTAGATTTTAGACGATTAAGCGATATAATAAAGTGGTCGGAATGGTGGGATTCGAACCCACGTATGTCAATATGACCTTCGCCCCAAACGAAGCGACTAACCAGACTAGCCTACATTCCGATTTAAAAATGGCTCCCTCGAAACGATTTGAACGTTTATTATTCGGGTAACAACCGAAAGTCCTACCATTGAACGACAAGGGAATGAAATTGTTCTATAATTTAACTATTGATCTTTGATTCATACAAATCCCAATATTTTTTTCCATATTTAGATATTACCGAATTTATTATTGGTTGCATACTTTTCTTAAACAAAATATCCAATTGTTTAGGAAAGTGTAAAAACTTTGCTTTGTCTTTTTCCGTAATCCATCCCTTTATTTCAACATAATTTCCATTATTAAGAATAAAATCAGGGTAGAATTTTGATTTTTTACCATCAAATATGTATTCAAATCCTTCCGTATTTCTTTTAAATTTTATTCCTCGTTCCAACTGATATATCACCCATGCCAGTTCCCAACTACTATTACAATAATACCCTTTGTACCATCCCATTTTTCCACGTCCTGCTTCTTTTCTATATCCACCAGTCTTACCTTTCATGTAATCGGTCTTACGAACCCATTCAACATAACATTTTTTATTACACCATCTTCTCGTAGATGCTGATTTAGGTACATAAAAATCCACATCACAATTTGTACATTTAATTAAAATACCATTTTTCTCTGGCTTATAATTATGAAGTTTTGCCCATGTAGATTGCTGTTGCTTACTTTTATCATCCCATATTCTATGACCACCGTTTCTTTGAGAGAAGATTGCTCCACATTTTTGTGAACAATAGATGTTTTTCTTTTTTTCATATGGGATTATGATATTACAATTTCTACAATATTTTGAATGTAGATTATATTTTTCCTTATTAATCTTCATGATAATACATATAATCGAACTCTTCTAAAGTGATTGATTTTAATTTATATTTCGGAAAGCAATTACAACATATAATCAAACATTAAACTACAGGGACATTAAATAATCTAACTTGCTTTAATGCATCCTCAAATTTAATATTATTAGGACTTGCATCTATAGCATTTCTTACTTTCTCTCTAATTATATTGAATTCTTCTTCAAGAAAATCTCCATCAAGTAATTCTATAATCTTATTTTCATTCATAAATTGGTATCGGTAGGGGGAGTTGAACCCACCATGTCTCTTGAGTGAAAATCAAGCATGTTGCCAATTACACTATACCGACATAAATTAATTAAAATAATATTGTGCTTTTACGCCAAAGGGACGGATTCGGAAGGACGAACGTTATTCCTTTTTCCAACGATATGCCACTGTAAATAAGTGGTTCTTACTATCACACATCTAATTGACCTCCTGTGATACAACTGAATACGTCAGTCTTCATATTCATTATTCAATCTTGAATGATATTACAATATTTTATTATTGACGTAATAAAATACAATTCACAAGGAGTCTGGTTCCCACTCTTTAAAAGATGGCTGCCTCTAAGCCAACTTATTACTATTTTAAATTGTTTCCGTTATACGTTCGAACCGTATTATTTAGGCTCCAAATGCGATGTGCTATAGCCTATGTGTTATTAAACGTATTCTACTTCCCTTACTTTTTATGATATTATTTTGATTTAATATAACTAATGCCTACCCATCCTTTATGATGATTTACGTTTTCTATGGTTGCCCATCGCATTGATACATTAGAGATTTATATTCAAATTTTACATATATTCTCAGTTACCTCGAACGATTTCTTCTACACTAAACGAAATTGGTGCAACTGGAGGGACTCGAACTCTCATTATCCAATTATGCGCTATCTGCTTCGTAAGCAGTGCCATTACAATTGCATATATAATTTTATAAAAATGGTCAACGCATAAGTTTACATCACTTAATTCCCTGAATATTACAAGGTGTCCTTTGTTAGACGATACGTTGAAAAATTGGTGCTTTCTCTCCAGCTGTCACATTCTATAGTCGTGGATGTACGGTCCGTCTATAGTATCGTCTATGTATACGTTTATTAATATAAATTGGTGCGTCCGGAGGTAGTTGCAACCTCACCTTATTCGGTTAAGAGCCGAGTGCCGGTCTACTGTAGCTTCAAACGCATTAAATATTTTTTATTTGCTACCCCTGATATGTTACCTCTACACTACAAGAAATATAAAACTTGATAGGACTTGAACCTATGACTCAGGACGTAATCTTTAAATTGGGGTACACGACGAAATTCGAATTCGCATAGTTAACATTCACAATGTTAGGCATTATCCATTTATGCTACGTGTACCATTAAATCATTTACGTAATAATAATTCCGTAGAATTATAACATTGTGCAACCGCATTTGCTGCTTCCAATTCCGTATCAAATCGTTTAAAAAATGTTCTATCATTTTTCTTAATATTAGAAATCCATTTGTTTCTGATGCTTTATTATATAGATGGCAGGAACGACAGGTATTGATCCTGCATAAACGGATTGATTACCGTATTCCGATTTGGAGTCGGATGCCTTTCCAGTCGAGCCACGTTCCTATTTGAACTTAGAGTCTAAGGTTTAATTTTTAAAAAATTAATTACCCAATATGTTTATTGATATTTTAAATTTACAATATAGAAGCATTCTCATTCTACTTAGACAAAATTTGTTACCTATCGGTATATATCATACGGATAGGATTAGTTTTTAGTATCATAATAGTATGATATAGGACTTCTCCTTGTAGATTGGTGGTAGTAACTGGACTCGAACCAGTGAAGCTGTTAGGCGGCACGTTTACAGCGTGCTGGAATAGCCACTCTCCCATACTACCATCTTAAAATTGGTGGGCTCACAGGGAATCGAACCCGGATCAGTCGGTTAAAAGCCGATTGCTCTACCATTGAGCTATGAACCCATATAGATTTTTGACCTTACGTTGGTAGCTGCAGGTAGTTTTTCAACCCCTTACAACCGGCGTCTGCTATTCTATGCCTCGCCTCTACGGATACCTGATTCTCGGTTCAACTCGTATCATTTTCCCACCACTCAAAATTCTAAATTTACAAAAAAAAAACCAACCTATTGGTTGGTTCTTAGAGATTTATGTATATAATATCTCAAGAACCAAAACTTTCTGGGCGATTATAATCAGCCTTTAGTGATGTATGCACTAAGGGTGATCGTCCTTTAATGGACAACTGCCACGATTGTTTTCTAAATTGACTTGTCTTACTATTTTCCATATTCTCTAAAATGGATATTTAATATCCTTACCAATAAATACTACGTTAAAATCATTTTCGTTAAAATATTTTCATTTAACTTTACATACTCTACCAGAGTTATCTTATTTTGTCAAGAACTTTCTCAAACTTTTTCATCTAACTCTTTCTTCATTTAACTTTACATACTCTACCACAACCTCATGAACTTGTCAACACTTTTTAAATTCTTCATAAGTCCATGATTTAACTCTATCTCTACATACTGCTGCTTCATAATACATTTTCTTCCTTAAGAAATATTTCATTGCTTTTAGATTTAATCTACGAGTATCATTATTAAGTATATCTAAATAAATATCAGTTTTCATTATTATGAATTTTTCTCATGTGTAATAAACTTATAAATATTATTTGCCACAGACTTTGGATCAAAATTTTCCTTATAAAATTTCTGATTTAATTTTCCTAGTTCACTCAGTTTTTTATTATCGCTAACCAAATCCCTTGCAATTTTCAATCCGTCTCTCCACTTGTTAACTTGAATAACGGGTATGTTTCTATAATATTCTCTATCAGGTAATTTTTCGGTAATTACTACACATCCCATTTTCATTGCCTCAAACATTCTAAAACATTCAGTACTAATCCATCCTCTTGGACATAGAATAATTTTACTATTTCTCAATCTATAAGAATAATTTTCTTTATCTAAACCAGCACCAAAATCTTCTGTAAACATGAAATAATCATTCGTATATTTCCATTGAATAATTGTATTTAATAATTCGAGTGTTTTCTTTTTTCTCTTCAGCAATCCAACGGCAATCCATTCTTTAGATTTTCCACTCAATAAACTTGCTAAATGAACTCTATTTCTGTTTAAACATCCAACAAAAGAAATCTCATGCATTCTTTCTGACATCTCTACTACTTTTCCAAATACTTTACTATCCCAATATCCTAATGGCATAGAATTTACAACTCCATGTTTAGTTTTAGCATGGGTACTAAATATATGTAAATAATCAGATTTAATATCGTCAAATGGTTGCCGTCTAAATGTACCAGCCTCCCAAAATAAAATTTTCTTATCGTGTTTAAAATTTCTACTTGCAGGAAGAATAGTTCCTAAGTGATTATATACAATAAATAAATATTCATTGAAGTCGGGCATCTTCTTTTTAAGATGCGATATAATAGAATATGTATAATCTAAAGTTCCCGGAACTAACTCTTTTCCATCATCATATATAACATTTTTCATAACTATAAAGTGGAGTACCGTGTTTGAATCGAACAAACTCAATAGTAGTTTTGCAGACTACCGACTTCCCACTTGTCTAACGGTACGTATATTCGTGTTGGGTTAGATCCAACGTTTGACCTTTATCAATGGTCTGTTCTATCACTAAACTAACGAATACTTAATTGCTATTTAAAATTCGTATGATCCGCACTTTAAATAACATTTGGAGCCTCATCAGGGAATCGAACCCTAATCTCTTCATTACGAGTGAAGAATAATTCCACTATACGAATGAGGCAAATTAATCTGGACCAATATAAATGGCCGTATCACCAATGTAATGTCCATCTTTTTCAAGATACGAAACATTACCTTCTTCAATATCATATGTTGAATAATGGGGAGCAACGCCGATTACATCTACATCACCATGTTTCTTTCTTAAATTATTAAGACATATAATTAACTGTGATACTTTCATATTGAATATAACTATATCATACTTAAATAAATAGTCAAGAAATACTTTTTCTTTTTTTATAATCTTCTAATGCAGAATTTATTGCTTCCGAAGCAAGAACAGAACAATGAATTTTTACCGGAGCTTACCATCTCCATAATTGACCTTCCATTTCCGGACATTGTGCATCTCTTGCCATCTCACGAGTTACAGTAATATATTCTTCTTCTGTACCATCATATGCTTGCTTACAATATTCTTGATAGTATTCATTACATTCAAGACATAATGTATGATTTTCCATTGCAATTTCTTTCTCGCAATTTGTACAAATTTCTATGTTATTCATATCTAAAACTAATTACATGTGTTAAATGAGAGAGTAGATTTTCAAAAACTCGCCATATGGAATTCTCTTCCATCTTTATTCATATAAATAAAATGGTGTCAGTGGAGGGATTTGAACCCACACGCCTTTACAGGCACCTCGTCTTAAGCGAAGCGTGGCTGCCAATTACACCACACTGACATATAAAACTAAATTGGTGTCAGTGAGAGGATTCGAACCTCCACGTCTTGCGACGGCAGTTCTTGAAACTGCTGCGGCTACCAATTACGCCACACTGACATTAAAAGTAGCGGAGTTAGGAGTTGAACCTAAATTGATCATGCTTATGAGACAGATCAGTCACCCTGACACCCCGCACTAAATTATCTTTTGGAAGATTTTCAATAAACTTCCAATTTTTAACAATTATTTCATTAGGAATTCCAAACCATTTAAGTGAAAAATCAATCTTCATCAATTTTTTCCAGTTCGTTTGCTAATTCATCAGCAGGTTTACTTAGAATACGATCATCATCGTCTACATCAAGTATATTCTCTACTGCACGAATTGGTGCATTAACTATTCTTACTACTGTTCCTAATAAATTTCCAAACATAAAAAATGGTAGTTCTGTTCGGACTTGAACCGAAACTCGGCACCAATCTAGTGCGCCTAGTTTATAAAACTAGCGATGCTACCTTACATCACAGAACCATTTAAATCTTTACTAACTATAACACATTATTGACAAATGTCAACTTTTATTTGAAGAATCTTTACGCAATAGAGGAAGGAGAAATTACAGTATTACGTTTTTTATCTTCAAGTGCTTCATTCGCTACATTGTATGCATTACCCGATACTTGCGCTTGTAATAGTAGAACTGCTAAGGCCGCTTCATCGTCACCAGTCACAACATTAAGGGAGTATTTATCAATTTGCTTAGACATATACTTCTTAATATTCCTATTGATATATTTATCATCAGTCCATGCCTGTACACCAAATTCTAATTTGGACGCTGATAAAAATGTGTTACCTATCTCATCCGTTACATTAAATGATATATTCATATGTTTCCTATTTACATATAAGTATTGAGAAAGGGAATAAAAGAATTAATTATAGTCAGAATTTAAATTGGAGCCTCATGAGGGAATCGAACCCCCTCCTCTTAATTACCAATTAAGCTTGCTACCATTAACACCAATGAGGCATTGTTTGTTATATCCTTCGCCTTCAGTAGGGATACTATCTCTCACCAGTCGTTCTTATTTAAGACGCATCCATTGATGACATTTAAACACTGGACTGCCGTTTAACAAACAAATTTGGAGCGAGTGGAGGGAATCGAACCCTCACGACAACTTTGGAAAAGTCATAGGCTACCACTACATCACACTCGCATACTATAAAATTGGTGCGGAATAGGAGAATCGAACTCCTGCCCGAACATTGGCAATGTCCAGTTCTGCCACTAAACCAATTCCGCATTGTCACTGAGTCACGATTTACATTATCGTCTTTAAGACCCTAAATTATCAGTCCACTCAATGATTCAAGAACAACTTAATGTTCCCGAAATTTGGAGCATTGTGCGGGTAACGCACCCGCTTAAGATTGATTGGAAATCAATCGCCTCACTTTTCGGCCAACAATGCATCTAAAATTTGGTGGCAGGACGTGGAATCGAACCACGAAATCAACCTTATGAGAGTTGCGTTATACCATTTAACTATACTGCCAATTAAACTTACATCAATAACTATACACGAATTCAAATAAAAGTCAAGTTTTATTTTTTAAATTATCGTCTATGATTACGATTTTCTTCTGAATTATTCTTTATTAACTGTTCATTTTGATCTATATAATCGGAATATTCGTGTTCGATATAGTCTTCAACTATTCTATTAATTCGATTTGCCGCCATTGATATTTTAGATTCATTTCGTGTATCCTGTTCTGTAAATGCCACATCTGCATCCATATTATATGCTATATCTCGACTAGGAATACCATCTACAAATATATTTGCATAGATAGTATAATCTGGAAAATATGTTATTTTATCATCGGATGCTATTTTTAAGTCTACATGTGTTTCTATATTATCCTTAAATTTTAATTCCCCTAATGATTCAGTAACTACGATTTGTTTTATTAAAGGTACATGACCTTCGGATTTTAGAGTAATCTCCCAATCTGGAGATGTATTCCATCTTAATTTTTTTAAATCTATGACAATTTTAAGAAGTATTGCCTGTATTTTTTCATTCATATGAGTATAAATATAGTTCTATTAATCAAAGATTATTTATTACACGTTCTGCTTCTTCTTTACAGTATGCATATCCCTCCTCATATCCTTCATTTTTTATATCTTCATCTTCACGTTCAACTCTATCCATAAATATTTCTCTAGCCCATTCTTTAAATTTATTTCTATCTGTATATGTCATTATATCAAGTGGATGTCTTGTAGAGTAATACTCTTTCCATTTTATTTCGAACTGTTTCTGTAATTCATCATTCATAATTTACCTTTCATTTTCATTGTTCACGCACTTCCTCTTCTAATAAGGATTCAATCAAATCTTGTTGTTCATATAAATTACTTAATATTTTTTTAATAATACTAATTTCAATTGTAATTTCTTCCTGTTCTTTCCATGTACTACGAGGCAATATATGTATCGTATCTTTACATAAAGTATTTACTCTATCAAATGCTAATCTTTGTAATGATGTCATAATATCAGTCGTCTCCGTGTCCGTGATTATTAGATTTATATTCAATTATTTTACATTTGTCAAGTGAATCTACAAACCCACAAGAAATTAATTTCTCATAACTATATTCATATTTTAAACCCATTCCAGAGTTATCCATAGTATAACAATTGCTAGATTGAAGAGTAAATCTTTCTCCATCATCCGAACGAAATAAATATTTTGGATAATTATTTTTCATAAATTAATCACAATTCCCATAAATTCCATACATATGTCCTCCGCAACAATTTTCGTCGGTTGCAGAATCCCAATCTCCAGTCATTCTATACCCATATCCACAACGGCTAGTAAATATCGGTTTATATGATGGTTTTGTTTAACTTGTTCGTTTGAAAATAAATGTTTACCATTCTTATCCTTGCCAATGCTCTTTGATCCCTTGATTATTAAATATCCTTTTTCGCTCCAATCTGAAAATGTTAAATTCATATTATTTATTTTCCACGATTACGCCGACTCCATTGCAATTCGGACAATCGTGAAGTGGCGAATTTATTTTATCCATCAAATCCCGTAAATAATTATCAATATTTTCTTTTAATTCTTCCACATTATTACCCTTAAATCCTTCGACAATGGTATAGTTATTATATTTTACGATTTGATGGGTCATTTCAAAAACTTGAATCTCCCGACAATGACGATAATCTGTAACGTATTTTGGTTTTCGTGCTCCATATCTGGCAATATTTTTCTGATACGGTTCTTTAACCGCTAAAGGAATTTTCTTTTTTACCGTAAAGCAAAAATCATAGTCAGATGTAATATGGGCGTATTTACCATTGATATTATCTTGAACATGTTTTCTAATAATTTTATAAGTCTGTTCAGAAGTTAAATGACTCTCACGAGCGGGTAAGATAATATCTGGAAATAAAATAGTATCAATTTCTTGATGTTGGACGTATTTTTCAGTTAATGGATAAAAACCATCACTCTCCCATCTACCTTTTTGAACTGGATAAGAAAATCCTCCGTATTCTTTAATATTGTCAAATTCCATAACAATCTTAAACTCAAAAGGAGTATTAATCATTATATTAGGTTGAGTATCAGAAATTTCAGCATATAATGATTGTAATTGAGAATATTCCTGTTTCCATTGGGTATATCCTTCGTCGTTCATGTATGTAATGTTGTCTTTTTCTAAAACCAACGGAAATTTAGAAGATTTTAAAGTTTTATCAATTAATTCGTAACGATGATTGATATTTGGCTGTGAGACTTCTTCTTCAATTTTTTTGGGAACTTTAAGAATTTTGCACCAACTTGGATTGTGACTTCTTTCTAGTTTTTTGCCATCAAATAAAAAATGGTCTAATCCAGAAACGCCTGCACTTCCATTATAATAAGTATAGTTATCTCGTGACTCACGGAGAAAATAACAAACGTCTGTTTTAATGGCCTCAATAATTAATGGTTTATCTATTTTTTTCATATTATTTACTGCATCTATTTATTTCTCGTTCACAAAATTTTAGTAATCTTTCTTTTTCAGAAAGTCCGTTCCAATATCCCCCTATTAATACTTTTCTACATCTTAAACATATCATCATACCATCTTCACATCTTCTTTTAGATTCGTTGTGACCAATTATAAGACAGATTAATCTTTTCATATTATTTATTTTTACAGGGGCAAGATTCGGAATGAGTTAAAGAAGTCGCCCCGAATTTTTCAATAAGTAAATATTGATGGTTTTTAAATTCAATTTCCTTTAAAAATCCAAGAAGACGAGAACTATCAATATTTCTTACTTTTAAAGGTAATTGATACTCTTGAGGTTGAGGAATAGTTTCTGGATGTTTGTCATTACACCCTACTAATAAAAGGATAATTAAAGGTAAATATTTATTCATAATTTTCATATATCACATTGATTTCAGTTTGTATTTTTTAACAAGTCCATACGCCAATTCTCTATCTACATTTATCCATAAAAAATAAGTTATATTGTCCTTAGCACTTACTGATAGTCCTATGTCGGTCATAGATTCATTTATCGAATTATTATACCCATTGATTATGAAAACGTAATGAGTGTTAGGAGATTCTACCCCCATTTTTAATATTTCGTCAGTCGTCTTAATAGTAGGAGTACGACAGAAGCTCTTTATACAGTCTAGTTGATCAACTGTTATAGTTGTTGCTATTTTCAACGCTTCGCCAAGCACTTTCTCGGCTTTACTTTTTGGCAATTTAAAAAACGATCTACTCATATTTTATTAATTTCAATTTTTCTTTTCGAGACAACTGTTTAATTTGATACTCTCTTTTCATTGCATCCGATTTAGAATTATACTCACATGAATATACAACTTCTACTGGTAAACGTGACTTAGTATATTTTGCTCCATTGCCTTTATTATGTAATACACAACGCTTAATTATGTCGGTAGTATATCCGGTATAAAGGGTATTGTCAACACATTTCAAAATATAAACGAAATGTCTCATTTATCTGTAGAATTTGCTAATTCTGCAATATGTTTACGCATCCATCTCATGAACAATATTGCCAAATCTTCATCTAACATAGTAACTTTTGAGGATTGAACTTCTTCTAAGGAAATTGGGAATTGGAATCCGTCTTCATGTTTATACCAAAAGCAATTGTCTCTATAAAACGAAAACCTAACTTTCTTACCATCTTTAACCAAATCAATTAACTTTATATCATTCATAGTTGAACAATATCACATTATAGATTCAATGTCAACTTTTATTTCTTCTTTCGTTTTTCTTTACGATATCCAAGTTTCCATAATAGGTTAGCTATAGATGTCCCAGACCTGTTAATAACAGATTCTTTCTTATTTGGGAAAAGTTCATGTAAAGATTCGTGAATAATCGTATCAAGATAATCTTTGGGGGATTGACGAGGATCAATTTCTATTATATGTTTTTTTGTATGGGGCCAACACTGCCCCATACAATTATCCGTCTCATAAATAAATCTATTAACTAACTTTAGTTTTATTGGTGACTTTGCTCTAACCTTGGGCTTAACAATTATTTTTGGTTTCATATTATATGAGTCACTAATACAAATGTTCCATATACATATTTATTATAAATGTCAAACATGTCTAACTTATATAAATAAAAATGCGGAGAATACATTACATATTCTCCGCATTTGGGGGTAATTCTTGATTAATAACCCTCCACCATTTAGGTCAATCTACTAGTAATAGATTAACGTAAATCTTAGAACTTAATTTGGAAACCGATTGAATAGACCAATACGTCTCTATAACCACCCGAATTAATGTCATATGGATACTCAACACGACCTACAATGGCCACATCATCCTTAATCCATACTCGAACACCTGCTTCAGGAGCATACGTCCAAGTTGCAGCAACATCACCATAAGTTACTCCAATATTTCCACCTGCAAATACATCTACACATTTAAGTGAGAATAGAGTGAAATCGTTGAATACCTTAGATGTCAATACAACATTTCCTCCATCTGGAGATGCATACGCAATACTTTGACGAATACCTGATGTAATCGGAAGTATCAATTTACCCGTACGTCCAATGCTTAGATCAGCACCAATCGCACTTTGTGATTCGCCTTTAGTTGTCGTCGCACCAATTCCTCCAAGTGTTAGCATCCAAGATTCGGATGCTTTTTCTACCTTAACTGCGACAGGTGCATTCGTAGATGCAGCAAGGGTTGAAGTCGCAACTGCGACTGCACAAACAACTCCGAGGATAATTTTCATGTATTTTTTCATAGTTTTTATAATTGTATCTCCAACTGTAGGAGATGTCATATTGAAAATAAGTATATCCTAAATCAAACAAATGTCAAGTTATTTTTCATACTTATTATATAATGTCAGTCTTTACGAAGTATTTCAAACTTAAATCCACATACCTTATATCGAATTATATTGTACCATTTAGGAATATAATCAAATCCAATTGTTTTATCATCAATTGTCAATTTGGAAATTGATGTTGTATCCACTGACTTAATTCCTGCCATTTTTTGGAATCTGTATTTAAGTCCATTTGTAGATGACTTTTTATAAGAAAGTGATTGAATTAAATTTTGAATAAACGATGTGTTTTTATGAATAGTAAGATCCATATCATCAATTGCCTCATCATTCTCCTTTTCTAAGATATCAATTGCCTCATCTAAATTATCTCGGAGTTGATCAAATCCCTTATCGTTTTCTAAGTTTAGTTCAACATTGTTCGAGAATAATTTTCTCATATGTTGTAAATTAAGTAAATTAATTTTATCATCTTCTGTAATTATATTTTTCATACTTATTTATTTTTTATATACCATTCAATTGTTTTTGCTAATCCATCTCTCAAAGAAACCTTTGGTTTCCAACCCAAATTTAGTAAACGAGTTGAATCCAACATTCTTTTAGGAGTTCCATTTGGTTTGGATGTATCCCAAATAATCTCTCCTTCATATCCAGTAAGTTCAGATATAATCTCTGCCAATTCTTTAATAGTATAATCAACTCCGGTACCTATATTAATTATTTGTTCATCACTATAATTATTCATCAGGAAAACACATGCATCTGCCATATCATCCATATACATAAATTCTCGTCTAGCTTCACCAGTTCCCCAGCATGTGACACTTGGAAGATTATTTTCTTTAGCATTTACAAATTTACGAATAAGACCTGGAATAACATGTGAGTTATCAGGGTGAAAATTATCACCAATACCGTAGAGATTACAAGGCATTACAGATATAAAATCACATCCGTATTGTCTCCGGTATGCCTGACACATTTTAATTCCTGCAATTTTAGCAACCGCATACCATTGATTACTATCTTCTAATTCACCTGTTAATAGAGATTCTTCTTTCACAGGAACTGTTGCATGTAAAGGATAAATGCAAACACTACCTAGAAACATTAATTTCTTAACTTTCTTAAGATAACATTCATGAATTACATTCGTTTGTATAGACAAGTTCTGATAAATAAATTCTGCCGGAAATGTATTGTTAGCATAAATCCCCCCAACTCTCGCCGCCGCAAGAAATACATATTCCAGATCCATTACAGATAGAAACTCACCAAAGGTAGGAGGTTTGCTCAAATCCAATTCTGAATGGGTAGTTGTTATAACTTCTTCATATTCATGGTTAGTTAGATTATTAACAATCGCTTTTCCAACCAGTCCACTACTACCAGCAACATAAATTCTACTATCTTTATTCATAATTTATTCAGTAATTTCTTGACCGTTAACATAACATGGTATTCTATCAAAGTCAAGATTATTTTCCTTACAAAGTTGAAGTGCTTTGCGATAAGCCAAGAATGCTTCTTGTTCATTTGGACTCTTTGATAATGCTTTAAGTTTCTTTATTTTATTAAAAGTATCAAGCGTAATTTTTCCGTATAGATAATTCACCATATCAGGTGTTTCTTTAAGGTTAACTACATCTTCATCAAGTATGGTTTCTTGTTCTTTAACAAATTCTTCATTTACTTCGTTACGTCTTTCATCTGATTTAGTCTCATGTAATAATGTTTTTTGAAATTCATCAAACAAAGATTCTACATCAATGTCCCGTATATCTTCTTCATCATGATTAAGATTATTTGTTTTAATAAGAATTTGATTTATTTCATCACGCTTTTTATAAAATTCAGGATGTAATTTATCCCCCTCTCGCAATACAAAATATAGAAAGTTTAATATTGGAGTATAAACCGTTGGTACAAATTTACCATAACTAGACATTGTTTCTGCTTCACTTAATCCATTAGCAGCACCTTCGGTCAATAAATTTGCCCTTCGTTCAGTCCCTTCTAAAATTTCCGCTTGATATTTTTCACCATATTCATCCGCTGCTGATAATAGATTCTCCTTATCAACTTTTATTTCTTGAACCTTCTTTTGAAAACGTTTCCCGAAATCGGGGTCATCTCTCATAATCGATAGCAAACTCATATTACTCATAATTTTAATTCCTCAATATCTTTTTGTATGGTATCTTCAAGTAATTTCATTTTTGTTACTAAACGTTCTCGTTGTTTTTCCAATGCCACTTTTTTAACTTTATTGTGGTATTTCATCATATCTCCCCGAACATTTTTTACAGTTACTTCAGGAACATCACTTAAAGATTCTAGTTGGTTGTCAATTGACAATAATAAACCTTTTAATTTTTGATAATCCGACAGTCGTATAATTTTAGATATACTAGAATCCCATGCTCTCAGATTTTCATCTTCTACCATAAACTATCTCTTATTTTCGACAAATGAATAAAACTTTTTTGCGACATTAAGAACACCTTCATCCGAACCTATTTGTTTATTATAAATAGACCATTCAAGTGCCATTTTTAAAACATCACTTCTGATCTCAAAAGCATTTTTTCCAGCAGAAGCAGAGGCAGATTTTGAGATAGATGACGGGTCTTTCTTATTATTTAATATATCAATCCCTCCAGAATGCTGCATTAACTTTTTATCTAATATTATGTTCTTACCTATTACTATTTTATCTCCATTCTTTTCAATGGGAACTTCATATGGAATTTGATTTTTAGGGTCTGGGTGTATTATCTCATTTATTACATTTACTACAATACTATCGTCAATATGTTCACATCTAAAAGTAAACATAAAATCATAGTTATCATCAAATCTCACATTAATTTCAAGCACATTGGACATGTCATATGAAGGTAATATCTCTTTAAATACTGCTTGATCATTTAATGGTAATATATTAAGTTTTATTTGTGGGTTAGGTTCCATCGAAAGAAGAACGCATATCACAGTTGAAGCTTCATGTGAAATTCTCTTGGGATAATTGGTCATTTTGTCTTTGAAATTATCTATCAACTTTTGAGTCTCCCCAACTTTTCTCTGAAATATTGGATTTTCGGAGCCTATTTTAGATTTAATTTCTTCAGGATTGACAAACTCGTGGATAAGGCTTATATTAGTGCTCATATTTAATCTGTGTATGTGTATAGATCGACTTAATTATCGTTTATCTATGTTACAATATATAGTTATTAAATGACGAAACACACTTTTTATATAAAAATATGTTTAAATTACTAGATATCATAGATAAAAACATCCTTCTTCTTGAAATGGAAGAGAAGGAATTGCCCGAAGAATTTAAAGTATCTGACCGAGGATATGAATATCTTAAACAACGTATTGATGCATTAAATAAAAAAGCAATTAAATATAAAGTCCCAACTTTAGATATTGATGTTCTCAAAGAAGAGATGGTAAAGGTTCTTAAACCGGAATATAAAAAAATGGTTGATCAGGGAATGCTTCAATTTGGTCAGGGTGTATTAACCGGAACAGGCAGTGATGTTTATTGGACGCTTGTTAAAGAATATACATTGCGGATTGACGGAGACCCTCCTCATATAGATGGTTATGAATTTATTGCTAGATTAGAACATACTCCAAATGGAAATTTTATCTTTTCCAATCCCAAATCTTCAGTAAAGTCTTTGCCAAGTGAATTCAAATCGATGAATCAACGATGTGATATATGCAATACCAATCGTGATCGCAATGATACATTCATTATTAAAATGACAAATGATGACCCAGTTAGATTTCCAACTAAAAAAGCAGGTGATATGTTAATTGTTGGAAGAAATTGTCTTGCTCGATTTCTACCTGGAATATCTGCTGCAGGATTAATCATGTATACAAAAATGATTGATAATCTTAAAGATGATATTAATGCCGCTTCCGAAATGAAGGAAGATGGTGGTGGAGGTGGTGGTGGGAAGTATTATGAAAGTGCAGAACACTTGTTACAATTTATTTCTGCCACTTATATTCATACTGGTACATATATCTCTAAAAAACAAGCACAAGCAAATTATGACTCTGGCATAGAAAAAAATAGTACTTCTACATTAAGTAGAGCACTTATGGAAATGAGTCCAAACCTTAAAGTTAAAGATCCAGAATCAACATATCCAATTTATTTTCGATTATTAAAAGATTCTTCTTTTAATAATACTGTTGAAAATATGATGAAAGAATTTGAAGCATGGTTGCCAACTAAAGATTGGGATGCTATGTCAGCCGCAAAACCCGATTTTGCAGATTTCTTTCATAATTTAAAACTGGTTTCTGGAGAAGACTATCTTCGTGGAAATCATTTTGGATTTTTCTCAGCATTGTTTCAATTATTCATTCGAGATAAAAAAGAGACTGAGAAAAAAGCAGAAGCAGAAAAGCAAATCGCAGCATTGCCACCATCACCTATTAAATTTGATTCCACTTTTGTTAAACAACGTCTGCGAGATATTGCAAAAGGAATGGAAATTAAACGTCTAACCGATGGTGGACTGGATGAAAAGGCAATTAAAAAGGAAATAAAAACCAAAGAATGGGGATGGGAAGTAACTGTTAAAAAAGTTTCCGAATATGAAAAAACTCAGTCTTTTGGATATGGAGATAGTGGAATCGGATATCGTATTTCATTCCAAGATAAATTCGGAAATGACTTTTTATGGTTCGCTAGTAATTCATCAGGATTTATTGAAGGAAATAACTATATTATAGACGGAACAATTACAGGATATGAGGATATTAATAAATATTCTAAAAAACCACAGATACGTATAAACCGTGTAAAAATAGTCAAAGATTTCTCTAACCCAACATTGCCACCTCAACCCGCTGGTATATGATTTATTACATTGGTAAGATAATTGATTACATTGGTAAGATAATTGAATAATTGAGGGAGATTATCAAAGAAAACTTGTTGGTCGTCATCTACACCTACACCTAATGTTAATACAGAACTTCGATTTGGATTGATTAGCAATTTATTATTACTACTTTTCTGTATATATCTCATTAACGTAGGATTCCATTCATATCCTGCTTCTGTAAGTCTCTTCTCAAACATTCCACTCAATCTTATACCAGTTTTGGCAGGTTTAGAAGGTGCAGTTACAGCTGTAAGTGGTGATATTTTTGTACTAATGGTATATTTCGATGTTAACCATTCCAACATTTTATCAATAGGAAGAGTAAATCCAGGATTCCCCTGCCCTTTAACTACAAATGTAATTTTTCCAGTATTATTAGGATAGAATTTAACTACATCATTGGTTCCGCTATGAATATACCATATCGCATTTAAAATCATTCGTGGCGTAAATCCGATTGCCATTAGAATCTTTTCGTCTTCGATTGTTAATCGTATTGTAGAAGAAGGGGGAACATTAATTCCAGCATGAATATTATACGATGCTTTTGATACAGATACCGCAGGTAATGGGGCCGGAACATATGCGGATGGAGTAACACTCGCTTTAGGTGCAACTTTTCCTATATTGGACATATTTGCTAACGTTGAACTAGTACCTATAAGAGCGGCAGTTCCTATAGGATCTTTTGCAGAAATCGGTTCCGCTCCTACTGTAGCGTTCTTTGCAAACTGAAAAGCAGCGGTCCAAGTATCAAACGTATTTGAACTTTTCCCGTTGAAATAACATGTAAATATACCACTTTTATGTGCCATTAGAATAAATCTTTTGGCACCTTTAAAATACGCTTTATAAACTCTTGTTTTTGGTCTCCAACCCATTTGTATACCCACAAGTTGAATCTCTTGTTCTTTTCCTAGTTTTATTGTATCTACGCCGAATGATTGTGGTGAAGTTGTTTGTCCTATTGTACCAATTAAACTAGGTGCAAAAAATCCTGGAGGTTTTATTGGAGGTTTTATATCTCTCTTAAATTTCTCAATATAATCCAACGCTTCTTGGAATGTATTTAGAACTTGAACATCTGCCATCAGATCATCGTTAATTGTAATCTTCCCATTCATATGGGGAATTACAACATAATATCTCCCGCTAACAGGAATAGGATTTCCATCACCATCCAGCTTTTTACTAAAGAATTTAATACGTGCTTTATATGATTCACCCACTTTTCCTACAGTCTCTTTTACAAATCCCATGTCTTCAAGAATCTTTCCTTGTTCAGCTGTAAATGAAATTGCAGGATTTTTTAAATATTCATCAACATTCTTCTCTATTTCAGGATCTCCTGGAAAATATCTTACAAATGTATTTATTATCTTCTTAATCTGCGGAGATACAAATGGCAAATAACGAGCAATATGTGTAGTTTTAGCACGTCTGTCCAAATCTGTATCGTCAATATACATACCACCCTTATTCAAGAGTGCTCCACCATTATGTACTAAATCAAAAATATGATCAACTGCATATGCCACTTCTTCAGTATTCGCAGTTTTTTGTTTTGGCATTAATTTTATAAATGCAGTCGAACCTGTACCCCATTTGGGTCCGCCATATCCACCACTCCATTGGATTTTATTATAAGCATTGTCTATATCTTGCCAAGTTAATCCAGATTTATTAATTGCTGAGTTAACCTTTCTTATGGTTGAAGGAGACATTCTTCCGGAAGCATACGACTCTTCAATCATTGTCAACTTATTGTTTTCATATACACCCAAAACTTCATTTAATTTATCATCTTTTTCTTTATCATCTTTAGTAGAATTCCAATAATTATTATGATGTGTATATCCCGTTGGGTCTCTTTTTGTAAGAGTAGTTGGATGTTCTTCATCATCGGAAAACTCAGGTTCTGGAAGCTCGTCCGTTGGAAAATCTGGATCATCTGGTTCTGGTTCACGAACTACATCAGGTTCATCTGCGGATAAATCCCACCCTGCCTCCTCTGGAGTTGGGTCATCCTTTACTAAATCAATTGGGTCCTCATTTTTATCTGTAGTCATTGGACTATAGTATTTTGCAAATTTTAATAATCTTATAACAGAATCTTTTTCATTAACCATAGCAGGTAAATATTTTTTAATTGCATTATTTAAATCTGCATTTGTTAATTTTCCGTATACATTAGCTATGGTTATCAAGGAGTGTCTAAAATTAGACCACTTGCCTGAGTGATTCATTAAATGACGTAATTCTTGTACTAATCCCAAACGTAAATGTGCCATTACTTTTTTAGAAATTGCGTTTGTTACTTGGTCAAATACATCATCAATCAATTCTACATACCTATGGTTTAGAATAATTCCCGAATTAGGAAATACTACTTGATCTTGTTCAGTTGGGTCATACCACGACACTCCTCGTGCTGCTGCTAATTTGGATTTTGCAATTGGATTGAGATCATCTGCATATGGATTTTTTCCAAACCATCTATGTAAAGTTTCCATTGCATAAAAATCATAAAATAAAGTTTGTGCCGCTTTGTATGTGGTGGGATCGTTTCCGCCTGCACTCTTTTTAAGAACATCCACTCGTGGAGGATGATAAGTAACTGATTCGTCTATTCTGGTATGAGACGTAATCTGCCGCATCTGATTATATTGGTCTTTTAAAAGTATTCCCATAAATTATCATACATAAATATGATTCAAGTTAGGCATTCTTATTAAAATAATTGGAAAATGGTGGACCCGCCGGATTTTGCAATCCGGGTCTTTATAGTTGATAATTTACAATACTACACGTTTATCTTATTTTGGTATTCGTCCGCATAACAAATAAGAAAATTGTCGGACATAGATTAGCATACTGGCCTTTCAAATCAGTCTTGTAATTTTAACCACAAGCAGTTTCCTCGCTATTAACGCAATGGGTTTGTAGCGAGAATCCTCTCCCATTTACCGATTAAGCCAAGGCTAATTCGGAAACCAATTCATCATTCATTTCGAATGAAAAATCAACAGCGGCAATTTCGTTAAGACGATTTGCATTTATTTTTAGTCTTCATTTTTTAAGAGGCCAAGAAAACCAATCCTCTACGTGCATCATAAACCCACAATCATAAATCGAATCTATTCGGGCCCATAATTAAAAGAACTAAAAATAAATATACCAGAACATATCTAAATGTCAACTTATTTCTTGAAAATACTAACGTAAACACTATCCTCCATATACTGAATATCCCTAATCCTTATCTTATCAACCTTACTTGTAGTCTCATTCTCTAAAATAACCTCACCCCTTAATATAAAAACCATGTCTCGAATATTATTAATATGCTCTCCCATCACATACATCCTAAGTCTTATCTTATCTGTAAAATCAACATACAATAAATCAACATCAATATCATCAATACTCTCCATTAAATTATCCCGCTTATTTAATTCACCATTGAATTCACTAATCGATTCTTTCCAAACCTCTGGTTCAACAGAATAAGATTCAAATCCAATTGGTACTGTTAGCGTCTTGTAGATTTCTAATCCACCATTTAATGTAATACTATTCGAATTAAATTTCATATTTATATATCATGGGATGCAATATATTAACAATTGCTGATTCTATGGTCGAACCACCATCGGAATTAATGGCATTTCGTACCGTTACCATGATGTCTCACTTAGATTTCCATATGGAAATCCTCTTCCATACCACTCAAGAATTAAAAGATCTATACTTCCAATGGTTGAAATTACGTGGACTCATGGATTATATCGATTATATTCTAACTGAACAAGAATGGGAAGACGGTGTACGAATAGATAATATCAAAGTTTATCCACGAACAGTTGTTACAAAATTTATACGACTGGAAAATCAACTCATTATACTAAATCAAGTTAAGTCATTAATTGATACATAAAAAATGCAACATAATGAGGATAATATAATACCCAATACTTACTAAAATTTATAAAAATACTCATACATCCAATTCCTTAATCCATTTCCGTAACTCTTTCTGAAGCAATTTCAATCTGCGTAATCTCTTCTTATCCGTAAACTCCAATATGAAATCCGCCACTTCCGCTTCCAAATTCGGGTTGATGGATGCATTACTTAAATGATCACTCACTAAATCATCAACCGCTTTCAATAATGAAACTTTATCTTTTTTAATATTCAACATAGCATCTACTAATATGTAGTGTTCATTTCAAATAAGAACGAATTAATGTTGACAAATATTTTTTTTCTGTTATATTTCGTTCAATGAATACAGAAACTACTAAAGATAATACTCGGATAAAACAGAAATTTGCGTTTATCAATAAATCCAGATGTAAGAAATTTGCCCTGGACTTCGCCAAATCAAACCGAGCACAGAAATTTACTCGTGTCGGTGAAGCATTTTATATCTCTTGCGAAAATGCCCTCCGAACCCATATGTCAAACCGTATCAATTGCCACCCATCAAAAGGAAAAACCATAACCTAATATGAGTGTAAATATTACAGTAAAACAAACGAACCCGATTATAACAAATATCCTGAAATGGAAATCTGTAAATTCAAACGACTTTGTTATACTAGAAGGATCCGAAAAACACCCAATCCCTTATGGATTATACCGAATATTTATAATATCAGACCAAGAATTGCCACCCGTAAAAGATATCATGGCAATCCCAATGTTCGCCGGACCATTCGAAGAAAACTTGTTCCCCTACGCAATTCCTCTCCATCCACCCGAAGAATTGCCAACCATTAAACAAACAATTAATAATATCACCATAGAAGTAAACGTAGATTAATATGATAACATCTCTAATATACCAAATGTCAAAACATTCTTCCAAAAAAACAAAGGAAGCATGGAATAAAGCATTCCCATCAAAATGCATCATCTGCGAAATGCAAAAATATGCCCTCGCTCACGGTCTATCACATGATGAAAATACACCTTCCCATATCTGTAATATTTCAAATTCCCGCCGCAGGCATAGCTATAACCCAAACCGTTTTATAAAAAGTAACCCTATTAAAAATAAATAAATTATGCACAACTTTATTATCCCTGATGTAATTGAGTCCCTCGCCATCGCCGCTATCATATTCACAACAATCCCCCAATGGATAATGCTTGGCGTTGCTCTATTTAGACTGCTAACACTAGACCCTTCCGACCATTACAAATATCAGCATTATAAAGCAGGAGAATGCGCCCAATCAAAATTACAACTACTAATACTATTTATCCCAGGTACCTTCCTCGTATATGCAATATACGCCTCTACCAAATACTTAATATCCATTATGAAACTTAAACAGTTTTATACCAACTATAAAAAATTACCGCTAATAAAAAAATAACGAAAATAAATTATGAAAAAATCACAAAAATACCTATCCTTAATCACTCTAATCCTTTTCACAGGTCACTCTAACCTCAAAGCAGAACCAATC
>Ga0315284_10002840_pt1 | contig 24669 bp, 16 predicted proteins | sample YL17G09_16_MG_FD_203696 | JGI IMG/M metagenome (GOLD analysis project Ga0315284, IMG submission 203696) | Sediment microbial communities from Yellowstone Lake, YNP, Wyoming, USA - YL17G09_16 | ecosystem: Environmental > Aquatic > Freshwater > Lake > Sediment | place: USA: Wyoming | collected...
CCTGGCGCGGGACCAGGCCGCACTGGTCCAGATCGAGTCGAACCTCGCCCGGGACCAGGCACAGGAAAAATACGCCCAAGCCACCTCGGCGCGCTATGCCAGCCTGTTCGAACGCAACCTCATCTCCAAGGAAATGATGGAGCAGGCCCGCGCCAACGCCGACGCGGTCTCGGCAACGGTACGTGCAGACGCGGCGGCCATTCAAAGCGCCCGCGCCACCATCGAAGCGACCAAGGCAGCCTTGGAAAACGCGAAGGTGATGCTCGGGTACACCATCCTCCGCTCGCCGCTCAACGGCCGCACCGGCAGCCTGGACGCGAAACAGGGAAACGTGGTAAGCCCAAACACGACCCTGATGACGATTAATCAGATCGAGCCTGTTTATGTGACCTTCTCGGTCCCCGAGGCTCGATTGAAGGCGATACGCAAATCCCAGACAGTGACGGCGACGACCCAGGACGATCCGTCCTCGCCTCAATCGGGGCAGGTGACTTTCATCGACAACGCGGTCGACCCCACCACGGGGACCATCCGGATCAAGGGGACGTTTCCGAACACGAACCATAGCCTGTGGCCCGGCCAGTTCGCGCGCGTGACCCTCAGGCTCGCTACCTTGCCCAATGCCCTGGTCGTGCCGAACCAGGCCGTCCAGAAGGGGCAGGAAGGCACGTACGTTTTCGTGGTCAAGGCCGACCATACGGTGGAATCTCGTCCAGTCGTCACCGGACAGCAGGTACAGGAAGAGGTGGTCATTCAGAGCGGACTTACCGACGGCGAAATCGTGGTCGTCGAAGGCCAGTTCCGCCTGGCCCCCGGCAGCCGCGTCCAACCAACCGAAACCCCCGAAGAAATCCGCCCCAAAGGTGCCAAGGTGCAGAAAGCCACGGAGGAAACGGCTAATAAATAGTACCAATTCTGAGATAGTCTCTACGGCTGAAGGAAGGACAACCGATCCAGGGTATAACGGGACGAAAAGGAGGTGGCACAATGTCATTCAGGTTTTTTTTGCTGATTCTCGGGCTTGCGCTGCCGCTGCAGGCGGCCGAGTGGAAACTGGTTTGGTCGGACGAATTCGACAAGCCTGGCCTGCCGGATCCGTCGAAGTGGACCTACGAGGAAGGATTCGTCCGCAACAACGAGCTGCAATTCTACACGCGCGGCCGGCGGGAGAACGCCCGCGTCGAAAACGGCCTGCTGATCATCGAGACCCGCAAAGAGTCCTGGCGCAATCCCCAATACGATCCCCAGCGGCAGCAGCCTTCGTGGAGATTAAGCAGAGAAACCGCCGACTACACTTCCGCAAGTCTCATCACCCAGGGCGTCGCCGAGTGGAAGTACGGCCGCGTCGAAGTGCGCGCGAAGCTCCCCCGCGGAAAGGGATTCTGGCCCGCTATCTGGATGTTGGGCTCGAACCGGGAAAAAGCCGGCTGGCCCGCGTGCGGCGAGATCGACATCATGGAGAACGTCGGTTTCGATCCGGACACCATTCACGGCACGATTCACACCGCCAAGTACAACCACATCAAGAAGACCCAGAAGGGTGCCAAGACCATGGTTCCTCGCCCCTACGAAGACTTCCACGTGTATGCCATGGAGTGGAATGAGAACCAGTTGGACATTTTCGTGGACGGCAGGCAGTATTTCACCTTCACCAACGAGAAAAGCGGCCCCGAAGCGTGGCCATTCGACCAGCCGATGTACCTGATCCTCAATGTGGCGTTTGGCGGGACCTGGGGTGGACAACAGGGCATCGACGACAGCACCCTGCCGCAGTCTATGGCCATCGACTATGTGCGGTTCTACGCTCGCCAGTAGTCCGGCCTGAGAAGTCATTTGGCCGTGTCCTCCGTTTCGAAGCCATCGCACGCAAGACCACAGATTTTGGCTGTGGTCGATCATTGGTTGGGTTTCCTTCCATTGTCGCTCGGCTCATTCGACGTTCATTCTGTTCCCTGACCCTTGCTGACTCCCTGGCTTTTCAGTGTGTATGCTGCGCACAGAGACGCTTGCTCCATCTTTCCATGCGGACTCAAACGGTCCGATGATACAATCCGCATACCTCGGCAAGCGGTATTGGGCAACGGTCTTTTCCGGAATCTCTCAACGCCTATTGCCAGGCGAGGCTGCGGCAAGAAACTCCAGTAAGAAACTTATGCGTTAGGCTGAGGCGAACGACCAACCCTCAACGCCGACACAGCGGAGTCGTCCATGAGCGCACGTAATCTGGGAAAGACTGACATCGAGATCTCGCCCATCGGTCTGGGCTGCCGGCAGTTCTCTCAGGGTAAGGGGCTCACTGGAAGCATGTGGTCCGTTCTCGACCAGGGAGCCATCGATTCGGTGGTTATGACGGCGCTCAAGGGTGGCGTCAATTGGTTTGACACGGCGGAGGCGTACGGAAATGGACAGTCGGAGCGCGCCCTCGGCACTGCTCTCCATAACCTGAAGGTGCAGCCCGGCGAGGTTGTGATCGCTACGAAGTGGCTTCCGATCCTGAGGACCGCAGCGAATATCCCGCGAACCATCGACACAAGGCTGAGTTGTCTGCAAGGCTACCCCATAGACCTGTACCAGATACACCTCCCCTGGAGCATCTCGTCGATTCCAAGGCAGATGCAAGAGATGGCGAAGCTGCTTCGCGCCGGGAAGATTCGTTCCATCGGTGTTAGCAACTTCTCGTCCCGCCAGATGGAGGAAGCGAGCGAAGCTCTGCACGTCGGAGGGATGGCCCTCGCCTCGAATCAGGTGTCCATCAGTCTCCTGGACCGGCGGATCGAACGAAACGGGGTGCTCGTGACCGCGAGGAGGCTTGGGATTACATTGATTCTTGAACGCATCTGTGCAAATGTATCCATTGTTGGATTTTCTTCTTTAGCGGTTATGGCCGTGTTTGGATTTTAGGGGCATTTTGCGTTAGGGCGCGGCTGCCGGTCAGCCGCTTCATCCAAGATCTCCAAGACGACATATCTTCCTATGCGCATGCCCATTCAGAGCCCTCTGGCGACTAGAATGCAGGATTTGTCATTCTTTGCCGTCGTCCTGGTCTTTGCTTGGGCCGGCATCGACACGCGGCTGATCTACCACTGGCAGGGACCCGTCTTTTATACCTTCCCTGGCTTTCTCAACGACTTCCTGAAGTACCCCGGTGGTCCGGCGGACTGCCTCTATGGGCTTATCGCACAGGCTTACGCCTCCCAGGTGGTCGGGGGAATCGTCCTGACGGCCCAAGTTGCGGTTGTTGCGGTCCTGACGCAGGTTTACTTCACGACGCTGGCCGGGCGTGCGCTGCCGATAGTGCGCTTCGTTCCCGCAACCCTGCTGCTGTACCATGCAAACCTCTACTACGATCGCACACCTCTGGTGCCGGCGCTATTGCTGGGGCTGGCGCCGGCCATTCTCTTCGTTCACTTATCGCGGCGATGGCGCAGCGAGGCGGCCCTGCTTGTGGCGTTCGTGACGATGCTTGCGGCGGCCTACTACCTGGGCGGCATGGCCGTCGTCTTTTTCGCGCCCGCTGCGGCGATCGTGCATATCGCTTGCCGCCGCCGGCCTCTTCTATGGATCGTCTATTTGCTCCTGTCGGCTGCCTTGCCGGCATCAGTAGAGCTTCTTCGGCTTGCGTACATGCCCGTCTCGGCCCGCGATTGGTTCGCGCCCCCGGATCTGCGGCGGATCATCGTCTGCTGGGGCCTCTACGTGTTTTACGCGCTGGGGACGGCAATCGCTTTGCTGCGGACTTCCACGGTGCCTAAGCCGGGCGCGGCAGAGGCCTCACGAAAGCCCGTTCGCGCAGCCCGGCCCTCGCCTGTGGCACGGAAGCCGTCGCGCACGAGGCAACCCGTCAAGAGGCGGCTGACGGCACTGCCGACAACTGCGTTTCTGTTGCTGGGCTTAGGCTGCGTGGCAGCCGTTTCATACCGACTCAACGGCGAGGATCGCCGGCTGGCGGCGCTGGACTACTTCTCATTCAGCGAGGACTGGCCGGCGGTCATCGAAACCTCCAAGGACTTGCCGATCGAGGACTTCAATTCACTGACCAGCTACGAGATCAACCTCGCCCTCCACGAGATGAACCGGCTGGGCGATGATATGTTCCGCTTCCCCCAGTCTGGCTCCGTGCTCCTGGCCCTTGAGGAAAACACGTTCCTGCCTTACATGATCAAGGTCACCGATATGTGCCTGCGCCTGGGGCGGGTGAACGAGGCCGAGCATTTCGGCAGCGAGGCTCTGATCTCGGGCAGGCTCGATCCGCGTATCTACCGCATGTTGGCCCGTGTCAACATGGTCAAGGGCCAGACCGCAGCTGCACGGAAGTTCCTCACGGTCCTATCATACAACTTGTGCTATGGCCCCTGGGCCCGCGAGCGCATGCATGAATTGGATCAGGATCCCCACCTGGCCAATAACCAGCAGGTTCAGCTGCTTCGCCAGCGGATGCTGCGTACCGAAGACATGCTCGCTGTCTGGCAGCGCGCAGACAGGGCTACCGCCGACATGGAACGCCTCCTGCTGGACCAACTGGAGCAGGACCCTTCCAACCGCATGGCCTTCGAGTTCCTGATGAGTGCCTACCTGAGCTCTCGTAACCTGGAGGCGATCCGTGCCTTGATGCCTCGCATCAAAGACATGACTGGCCCGGCGTATGTCGGCCCCGACGGCAAGCGCCGCACTCCGAGGCATTACCAGGAAGCGATGGCCATCTATGCCGGAATAACCGGCAGTCCAGTCAATATCGAGGCGTTCGAGATCCAACCTGAGACGCTTCAGCGTATGGTTGGCTTCAAGCGGATTACGGAGCAGACCCCCAGCAAGGAATTGGCCAAGCAAGCGGCCTGGAACGACTTCCGAGACACTTATTTCTTTTACACTGCATTCGGTCCCGGAGACTATCGATGAACCACAGAAACCGGAATCTCCTTGGTTTGGCTTTGCTGGTGCTGCTTGCCCTGGCTGTCGTGGCGGGCCTGCGCCTCATTCCGGAGAGGATCGAGCCTTGCGCCGAGGCCAATCACCCTGCAGCGACGTATCCCGATTACTCAGCCACCATCATCCCGCCGAATGTTGCGCCATTGAACCTGAAGGTTCTAGAAGGCGGCCGGAAGTTCCGCCTGCGCTTCACCGCCGGCGCCAGTGCCCCCGGTGAAGTCTTCAGCACCGACGGGAACATGCGGATCCCGCCCGACGTATGGCGCAAGCTGCTGGAAGCCAATGCCGGCGGCGAACTCCGCTTGGATATCTACGTTAAGGGGGAGAAAGGCTGGGTTCACTTTGATACCGCGCGCAACCAGATTGCCGCAGAGGAGATCGACCCGTACGTTGTCTACCGCTATATACCGCCGATCTACAACAAATGGGATCAAATCTCGATTCGCCAACGAGACCTGCGGAACTTCAACGAACGCATCATTCTCGACACCCAGCGCAGTACCGATGCTGACGGCAGGAGCGTGGGCGGCGCCTGCATCAACTGTCACACCTTCCTCAATCACGGCACTGACCAGATGCTGCTGCATATGAGGCCGAGCCAAAGGCCCCAGATCCCGGCGATGATCCTGGTGCGAAACGGCCAGGCCAAGAAAGTGGATACACGCAACGGCAAGAATCCCCCGGCGGCCTATACCAGCTGGCACCCCAGCGGAAAGCTGCTGGCCTTCTCGCAGAACCGCATTATTGAGATGTTCCACTCGGCTGGTGTCGAGACGCGCGTCGTGGTGGACTGGGACTCCGACTTGAGCCTCTACGCAGTGGATACCGGCCGGGTTTACACGGTACCGCAGATCAGCCGCCCTGACCGGCTGGAGACTTTCCCGTCCTGGTCCCCTGACGGCCAGTACCTGTACTTCAGCTCTGCGCCGCTGCCGGCGACGGACAAGAAGGATGTCCCTTTACATTACGACAAGATGCAATACGACCTTGAGAGAATCGCTTACGATCCCGCGGCCGATCGGTGGGGCCAGGTGGAAACGGTGGTCGCCGCCGCCCAGATAGGCAAGAGCATCTCGTTGCCGGAAATCTCTCCCGACGGGCGGTTCCTGATGTTCTGCGGCCATGACTATGGCAGCTTTCCCGTCTACCAGCCCAGCAGCGATCTCTACCTGTTGGATTTGAGCAGACTCGTGTCACCGCCTGTGCAATCCCTTCCTGAGGGTACCGGTTCGGCAGCGGCTTCCGTGAAACGCGATCCGACGGTACTGGCAATCGGCAAGGCCTTTCCGCGAAAGCTCGACGAAATCAACTCTGACCGCAGCGACTCCTATCATTCCTGGTCCAGCAACAGCCGCTGGGTCATCTTTGCCTCCAAGCGCGAAGACGGCATGTTCGCCCGGTTGTACATCGCGCACCTCGATGCGGATGGCCGTTTCAGCAAGCCCTTCGTCATGCCGCAACAGGACCCCGATTTTTACAGTCGCTGCCTGATGACGTATAACCGGCCCGAACTTGTCCGCCAGCCGGTAACGGTCACCGCGACCGAATTGGCGCGGGCCATGAATTCAAACGCCAGCCAGGTTTCCGGCGACGCTCCACCCAAACCTGGTGCGCCGGAGCCGGCGGTTCAACGCCAAAAGCATTGAAGCGAGTCCAAGGCACGGAGAAAGGGGTCAGGTCTGGAAAATTTACTTATTTTATGTTCTCCTGCCATGGGCGGATCTATGCAAGAAAGTAAATTTTCCAGACCTGACCCCTGCGCTTCGCCAGCCGGTAACGGTCACCGCGACCGAATTGGCGCGGGCCATGAATTCAATCGCCAGCCAGGTTTCCGGCGACGCTCCACCCAAACCTGGTGCGCCGGCACCAGCGGTTCAACGCCAAAAGCATTGAAGCGAGTCCAAGGCATACACATCTTTTGTGAAAGATATCAGAAACGGAGGAAGTCCTATGAAGCCGGTTGTCATCCTTATTTCGATCCTGTGGAGCATCATGCTGGCTGCCGGCGTATTCGCTGCCGATCAGGTCAAAACCGCGAATGGCGTCGTGCAGGAGTCTGCGGACAGCAGTTCGGGCATCCGGATTTTTAAAGGGATGCCGTATGCCCAGCCTCCGGTAGGCGACCTGCGCTGGAAGGCGCCGCAACCGGCCAAGAACTGGTCCGGTGTTCGCCTGGCCGACAATTTCGGGCCGCGCTGCATGCAGCGCCCCATCTACGCCGACATGGCATTCCGGAGTAATGGAATAAGCGAGGACTGTCTGTATCTGAACGTGTGGACGCCCGCCAAGTCCGAAAAAGAGCGCCTTCCGGTACTGGTTTATTTCTTCGGCGGTGGCTACCAGGGGGGCGATGGTTCGGAACTGCGCTACGACGGCGCCGGCATGGCAGGCAAGGGCATCGTGGCGGTTACGGTAAACTATCGGCTCAGCGTTTTCGGCTTCTTCGCGCATCCCGAACTGAGCCAGGAGGCGCCGTACCACGCATCCGGCAACTACGGCCTTCTCGATCAGAGCGCCGCGCTACACTGGGTTCGGCAGAACATTGCCGCATTCGGCGGCGATCCGAAAAAAGTGACCATTGCGGGAGAATCGGCTGGATCCATTTCCGTCAGCGCGCTTGTGGCCTCCCCTCTCTCGAAGGATCTGATCGCAGGCGCCATCATGGAAAGCGGTTCGCTGATCGGCGCCATGACTCCCCGCCCGCTGCCGGAAGTCGAGCAGGACGGGATCAAGTTTGCCGCCGGCGCCGGCGCGTCTTCGGTCGCGGCCCTGCGCGCCATGACCGCCGAGCAGATCCTTGCGGCCACAGCCACTCCCACTGCTCCCCGATTCGGACCTGTGATCGATGGGTACCTGCTGCCTAAAGAGGTGCCGGCTATTCTCGAAGCCGGCGAACAGGCCCGCATTCCCCTGCTGGGAGGGTCGAACTCCGAGGAACAGTCCGCGCGCAGCATCCTGAGACAGGATGAGCCGACGCCCGAGAATTATGCCAAGGCAGTGCGGGGCCTGTACGGCGACCGTGCCGAAGAAGTACTGAAACTCTATCCGGGTTCTACACCGGAGGAGGTCCTCGATTCCGCAACGGCACTGGCGAGCGATCGATTCATCGCTTTCAGCACCTGGAGATTCATGGAGGGGCATAGAAAGACCGGGGGCAAGCTCGTCTATCGCTACTATTATGCTCATCCACGGCCGAGATTAATCCTTGGATATTCTCAGTCCCCGGCAGATACGGCACGGGGCAATGCAGCGCCGGCGCCGCCGGCGCGCGGTGCGGCGCATTCCGCCGAAATCGAATATGCCATGGGCAACCTGTCGACCAATAAGCATTTTGAATGGGGACCCCAAGACTATAAGCTGTCCGAAGTTATGCAGGGATGCTTTGCGAATTTTATAAAGACTGGAAATCCGAACGGGCAGGGTTTGCCGAATTGGCCGGCATACCAGAGCAGCGGCGGTTTCCAGATCATGCGCCTGGACGTGGTATCGCGCGCCGAGCCGGAGAAAGCGCGGGCGCGTTACTTGTTCCTGGATCCATTTTACGTCAAGAAACAATAGAGATCCGGGTGCAAAAGCGAGGCATAGAGACTCTATTCACTGGGATCGCGGGCTGGAGGGAGCAGGCGGTACTCGATCTTGCGCAAAGCTCCGACCGTGCGGTAGGAGGCAAAACCCAGAGGTTTGGAGTTCTCGATTTCCCCGGGACGCAGCCCGACCTCTCGTCCATAGAAGTTGACGGAGATAACCGGCTCCTCGTCGATCCACGCCTCGATCGTGGTGTCGGTCACTCGCACCCGGAAGGAATACCACTGGCCCTGGCGGAACGTCATGAATACCCTGGTTTCGTTCTCCGAGGCGTCCATCAAGTCCAGGCTGGACAAGCCCACAATCATTCCACCCCAGCCGCCGTTCACAAATGTACAAAATGATTTGTGTACTGGAAACGTGACGGCGCCAAAGAAGTCGCTCCCCTGAATCCGGGCAGCCTCATAGCGGATCTCGAAGTTGGCCGTGGGAAAGTCCTTGGTCCAGGTAATGCCCGTCATGTAGCCGTTTCCCAGAACAACGGTTCCCTGCTCGACGCTGACCTTGCCGCGAGCGACGAACGGCGTCTCTTTCCAGCCGTCCAGGGTTTTGCCGTCGAACAGCGGACGCCACTCCCCGGCCGTCGCTTGCTGCGGAGTTTTGGCGGGCGGGACGTCCTGCACCATGGAGAGTCCAATCGCCGCGCAAAGAGATGCGCCAAGAAGTGAGAATAGATGCCTGTTTGCCATGGGATCATTATTATGGCTGAAGTCTGTCCCAGACAAGAGGAATTACTGGGATTCAGATGGTGAACATAGCCGGGCGAACAGAGCCGCGCGCGTAAGCAAGCGGGCATTTGACAGTTGGTGCAGAACTTGATACGCGCTGTGAAGACGCTTCCATCATCTAGAACGGACGGGAGCAGAATTCAAATTGCCCGCTTGCTGAGAAGCTGTGAAAAAATGCAAAATGGCAACCGCGTTTTGCGGCAATCGTACCGCACGCGCGGCAGCCGCAAGTGCAAACGGAGCCGCGCGCGTAAGCAAGCGGGTATTTGGCAGTTCATCCTTCATCTAATGCCTGCAGGGATTTAGCGTTGCGCTCAATAAATCAGACGGGCGCAGAATTCAAACTGTCCGCTTGCTGACGCGCGCGGCTCTGTTCGCTTATGATCCATCATGCGGGCAAAACCCGCGGTCTGAAATGCAAATAACGTATTCATGGTGCTTGCAAGCCAGGGAGCGCAGCAATAAGATGCTGCCTATGAAAAATAACTGGACTACACGGCGAGAGTTCCTCCGCGGCAATCTGGTCACAGGCGCGGCATTATGGTTACCTGGACGACCGAAAGCGACGGGCGCGGTCCCGTCTCAAGCAGGTCTGGATTTTCCCCTTCAGGATCTCCACGTGCACTTGGACAATAGTACTATCGACAAGGTTCTCGAGCTGTCCAAAGAACGGGGCGTGAAGTTTGGCATCGTCGAGCACGCCGGAACCAAAGAAAACGTATACCCGGTTGTGCTGAGCAACGACGATGAGCTCAAGCGTTACATGGCGACGCTCGCGGGCAAGCCGGTCTACAAGGGCATCCAGGCGGAGTGGACTGATTGGATGAGCTGCTTCTCCTCGGAAGCTCTGGCCCAGCTGGATTTCGTGCTGACCGATGCCTGGACCTTCCCGGGCAAGGACGGTAAGCGCATCAAGCTGTGGGAGGCCGGAGTCGAGGAAAAAGTGGACTTCTCGGACAAGCAGGCGTTCATGGATCGTTTCGTGGATTGGCATGTCCAGATCATGGCCGAGGAACCGATTGACATCCTGGCCAATGTTTCCTGGTTGCCTGCGCCCCTCGCCGCCGATTTTGACCGATACTGGACTGCGGCGCGGATGCAGAAGGTGATGGATGCGGCGGTAAAGTACAGAGTTGCCCTGGAGATCGGCGCGCGTTTGCAGCTACCGAAAACGCCATTCCTGCGGATGGCCAAGTCCGCCGGGGTGAAGTTCACCTTCGGCTCCAACGGCCGATATCCGGAAATGGGCAAACTCGACTACTCCGTTGCCATGGCGCAGGAACTGGGATTGAAGCGAGAGGACATGTTCACGCCGCTCCCCGACGGCCAGAAGGCAGTTCAGCGGCGACGGCGCTGAATTCATGCAAGGAGAGCCCGATGCGAATTTCAATCATGAAAGCTCTTGTTTTGGCTCCCTTACTTTGTTTTGCCGGTTTGGTCTGGATTCAGGCCCAGGACACACAGCCCATCAAGCTGACTGAACCGAACAAAAAAGGCGGTCTCCCCGTAATGGAGGCCCTGTCGATCAGGGCGTCAGCCGGGAGCTGGTCGGACAAGGAATTAAGTTCGCAGGATCCTTCCGAATTGCTGGGGGCTGCAAATGGCGTCAACCGGCCGATCATCTGAGCTGAACCGCATTGAGGCTAGCTGGCTGCCATCTGCGTCAATCCGTCGTTCGGATAGAAGTGATCCACGTTCTCCGGCGTGATGAGATGATGTTTGGCGAATACAGCCGGCGGAACCGGACGATGATTGAGGATGTCAAGCGCAAGCTTCACTACTTCCGAGCCATATTTCTCGGGAAAGTATCCCACCGAACCTATCAAGCGCGTGTCCGGCTGCCTCATCTCAGCGCGTCCCTCCGGGGAGGCATTCTGTCCCATGATTGCGCAGGACCCGGCTTTGCCCGCCTCCTGAAATGCCCGTAGAGCCCCCAAAGCACTGGGATCGTTGACGGCTCCGATCAGAAATCGCTGCTCTGCGCAAGCTCTCAGATGCTTTCTTACCACGCTGAAGCTGGTGCTGAGAACTCCATCGCCATCGAGAAAGTTCACTTTACAGTTCTCCGTTGCCGGCAATATCTCTCTCAACCCAGCCAGCATTCCCGTTAACCGCATGCGCGGCAGACTCCCGGCGCGTGGCAGCGCAATCATGATGATTTCGTCCACATCCCCCTGCCAATGCTGCTTCGCCCATCGTCCCATATAGCGCCCTCCGATCAGGCCGGCTTCGTAGTTGTTGGCACCGAAATAGACTGCACCGGGATGCGGAATTTCGATGGCGATGAGCGGAATGCCGGCGGCGCTATACTTGGAAGCGACCATGGGCGCGACGTTTTCGTCGGTCTGATATTCTATGACCAGGTCGACCTTTTCCCGAACCAATATGTCCGCATTCCGTTGCGCAATCTTCGGATTGTAACGGTTGTCCAGCGATATCAAGGCGATCCCCTCAGCTGCCGCTGCGGCCTCCAGTCCGATCGATACTTCTTTTGAGAACTGGTAATCCGTACCCTGCGCGGCATAACCCAATTTGAAGAGCTTCTGGCGGGTAGGACGAATGCAGGACCTGTAAAGGTTATCGCCTATCTTCTCCACCATCCCGCATTTTTCAAGCGTGTAAATGAGCCGGAACGCCATGGTCTTTGGCAAGCCGCTGCGGGCTGCTATGACGCGAAGTGGCAGCGCTTCTCCAGAAGATTGAAATGCCGACAGCAGTTTGGAAGAGTGGACGACCGATTTAACGAGATAAGGATCTCTAATAGAGTTTTGAGACTTCATGATCGTCTTCTCACAGAAGTGGCTCGCAGCGAGGGGCGCGAGCCTATCTCGCAATGCGAAATCCACGGGGCATCCTGGGTTATCAGAACGCCCGGCGAGTCGATCCGATATTCCAGTGATATATTGTTGCCGTCAAGATTCTTGTGGGTTTATATCAGAAACCATTCCTGTGTTGCAATGCAAAACGCGTATTCATAGAATGAATCTTATTGCCTGAACCTGCACTCTTGGCAATGCTACGATTATCGCAGACGTCTCGCTCTTCAAGGGATTTGCCCTCCCCAGAGAAGGGATGAAGTTCGAGATTTACGCGCAAGCGTTTAACATTACCAATTCGCCGTGGTTCGGCGCCGGTGGAAACTCAGCCGGCATCAACACGAGCGTGAACTCTTCCTCCTTCGGAAAGGTCACTTTTGCCCAGGGGAACGAGCCCCGGATCATCCAGGTGGCCGCGAAGTTCGTGTTCTGAGAATCCCATATTCCCGGGGCGTTCCGGCACCTGCAGTCAGTCGGAACGCCCCGGTCTCTGCCTTCATACATAGGAGATTCCAAGATGAAACGACGCACATTCATAAAGAGCGCCACCGGCGTCATGGCCCTGGCGAGCAATGGAGCGGTGCTCGAACTGTTCGGCCAAACGGCGGGCACCGGCGCTTTGGAAAAGGCTTTTCAGAATCCGCCAGCGGATGCCGGATTGTCGGTTGTGCATCACTGGACTGGCGGTGTCGTGACCAAGGAAGGGATCACGGCCGACTTGGAAGGGATGGCAGCCTCCGGCATCAACACGGTTAACTGGTTTTATTTCGATGGAAGTGGCGTTCAGGACGGCGTCCAGATATACCCCTGCAAATCGCCCGAGTGGTGGGACATTATCAACCACCTGATGAGCGAAGCCAAGCGTGTGGGATTGACGGTCGCGCCGCATATTTGCTCGAGCTGGGGTCCGGCCGGGACGGAAGGGATCACACCGGAGCTCTCTCAGCAGGTTCTGGCTTGGAGCGAGACAGAGGCTGAAGGAGGCCGTCCGTTCACTGGAACGTTAGCCAGGCCGCAGCGGCCAGCCGGACGTGGCAGAGGCGGCGGCGCTGCGCCAGCCGGAGCCGCAGGAGCTGCTGGAGCTACAGGGGCTGCAGCAGCCGGCGCTGGCCGAGCCGCCGGTGGCCGAGGCGCAGGTGCCGCCGCAACAGTGGGTGCGGCGGGCGCTGCGGTGGCGCCGGCAACAGCCGGACCGGGCGGTGCCGCTCCACAAGCGATGCCTGCCGGCCGCGGAGGGCCGTCGTTTCCACCTTCGTGGAGCGCCTATTACCGTGACCTCGCGGTTCTGGCTTTCCCGATCCCCGGCGATTGGGGTGAAACCAGCGTGACGCGAAAACCCAAGATCACTACCAGTTTACCCATCACGGATCTTGCCAAAGCGGTCGATCCTGCCAACAACGAGCGCATAGTTACGACCGATAAAGCGGGATACATTCAATTCGCCTTCGACCAGCCGTTCACGCTCCGATCCGTTGCAGTGACTCCAGGTGGGGGAGCAGGCGGCGGGATGGGCGCTCCGGGCGGCGGACAACAAGCCGGAAATCCCCATCTCACGGCGCACGGTCTCGAGGTGCAAGCCAGTGATGATGGCATTAATTTCCGGAAGATCGGCCAGTGCGAACCGATGTTCAACGGCTGGCAGACCTCCATTCCAGCGACCCTGACCCATACCGTGACGCAGACGGCCGCCCGTTTCTTCCGGCTGGTCTACAATCCGACTCAGCCGAAAGCCTACGACGAAGGCATGCGGACGGGGACACGCCAGGGCAGTGCCGACCTCAAGAACATGATCGAACCCCTGGGATTCGCCAACATCGTGCTTTCAAGCACGCCCACGGTGCACTTGCTCCCGGCCAAGAACAACATGACCTGGGGCCGCGGCAGGCTTGTTTCAGACGACGAGATTCCGCCTTCCGCCTGCGTGCCGCTGGAAAGCATTGTGGATCTGACTAATAAGATGAGGGAAGACGGCACGATCGACAACTGGACACCGCCGGCGGGGAAGTGGAAAGTGTTTCGATTCGGCTATATGTCACAAATGTCCGCCACGGGCGGCGGCCTTCAGTGCGACAAGTACAGCGCGGACGCCGCGCGAGTCGTATTCAAAGGCTGGGTCGGCGAAATGTTGAGGCGCGTCCCGGACGGCAAGCAGGTCATCAAGTTCCTTAACGTCGACAGCTATGAAGGCGGGTCCCTGAACTGGTCTCCCGTGCTTCCGGAGGAGTTCCGTTCAAGGCGGGGTTATGATCTGACCAAATACCTGCCCTGCATGGCCGGGGTGATGGTCCAGAGCGGCGGCGCTACCGAGGGTTTTTTGCTCGACCTGCGGCGCACGCTGTCGGAGTGCCTGTCCGACAACCATTTTGGGACCCTGTTCCGTCTGGCTCACGAAAACGGTTTGACCTTTATGTCCGAGTCCGTGAACCAGGCGTTTAACTGCGATGACATGGAGTACTTCAAAAACACCGACTGGACGGGCGGCGAGTTCTGGGTTCGGGCCACACAAAACTGGAAGCCCAACGATATCGCGGATCCCGTGTCGGCAGCCCGCATGTACGGCAAGAAAATTATCTTTTCCGAAGCCTGGACGGGCGGAAGATGGGATAACCATCCATTTGCCCTGAAGGCGATGGGCGATCATCACTACGCCGAAGGGCTAAACCGGATGATGCTGCATGTCTGGAATGCACAGTATTATCCCAAGCGTCTACCCGGCCAGCCGGGCGCCGGAACGCCATTCAACATGCTGAACACCTGGTGGAAGCCGGGCAAGGCATGGTTGGATTACCTGAAGAAAGCCCAGACGCTGCTCCAGCAGGGGCAGCCGGTCGAAGATGCGCTTTACTACTCAGGCGAAAACATCCCGTGTCGCGCATTGCTGGCGCCCAAATTGGGCTGGGTCTGGGCAGCCGATCCGCCGATGCCGGATGGCTACAAGCACGCCACGATCAACCACGACGGGCTGCTGAATTATGCCAAGGTTCAGAACGGACGGATTGTGATGAGCGGCCTGAGCTACCGGTTGCTGGTATTGCGCGCCAATGAGCCGTTCCTGACGCCGCCGGTGGCCTTGAAAATCAAGGAAATGGTGGAAGCCGGGGCAATTGTGGTCGGCCCGAAACCGACCCGGTCGCCGAGCCTCGAAATGGGCGCTGCAGGCCAGGCAACGGTAAAGCAGGTCGCCGATCAGCTCTGGGGAAAAATTGACGGCAAGACGGTCACGGAAAACCGGTTCGGCAAGGGCCGCGTCTTCTGGGGCAAGCCGATGACGGAGGTCCTGGCGGCCATCGGCGCCACCCCGGATATCCAGTTCAACAAGCTGGTTGCGACCGCGACCGGCAAGCCCGTAGTTGTGGATGCCGACGCGCCGAGCGGAACCAACCCGGTCCTGGTAGGCGAAGAGCGGAAGGGATGGGGCATGGAATTCTGCCACCGCCAGGGGCAGGGCCTCGATATCTATTTCCTCTCCAACCAGGAGTACTTCCCGGTTTCCACCGAAGTCAGCTTTCGGATCACGGGCCGGATTCCGGAATTGTGGAATCCCGAGACCGGAACCATGGAAGACATCCCGGCCTGGCAGGAGCAGAACGGGCGTACGATCATCCCGATGAACTTCGATCCGTCGGGTGCGGTATTTGTAATCTTCCGCAAGCCGTCCACGGGTGCCGATCCTGTCGTGGAAGTGACCGGCGGGAAACCGGTCTCATCCAGGGGACTGCGTCTTCGGAAGACGGCCACGGGCCTGGAAATCTGGGCCTTTGAGTCGGGAGACTGGACTCTGAAGATGAAATCGGGAAAGTCTGTGCCAGTGAAGGCCACCGTTCCGGCGCCGGCGAGTATCGATGGCGAATGGAATGTGAGCTTCCCGGTGAGGAATGCCACGAAACAGGCCCGTCTCAAGGCCGGTTCGTGGACTGAGAACGCCGATGAGGACGTTAAGTTTTTCTCCGGAACGGCAACCTACAGCAAGGAGGTCACAGTCACCGCGGCGCAGAAGGCGACGGGCAAACGGCTGTATCTCGACTTGGGGGACATTCAGAACCTGGCGCGGGTCCGATTGAACGGCAAGGATCTGGGGGTGCTGTGGAAGGCGCCCTATGTGGCCGACATTACTTCCGCGGCGATAGTCGGCGCCAACAAGCTGGAGCTTGAGGTAACCAACACCTGGGTCAACCGGATCGCGGGAGATGAGGGCAAGCCTCAGGACCAGCGGGTCACTTGGGCGGGATCGGCGGGCAGAGGAAGAGGCGGCGGAGCCGGGCAGCCGGCTGCGGGCGCCGCGCCGCAGTTGCTCCCGGCCGGACTGATTGGTCCGGTGCGGCTTGTTTCCGAAGTCCAGGTCTCCGCGACCTAGCCCCAATGCTGTTCACTTAAGGAGACTTCTCGGATCGCTTTGATGATCGGAATCGGCGTCGGAATCGGAATCGGTATCGAAGTCGCTTTCGTGATATCCCATTGCGGACAAACGCTTCCATTGCCTAATGAGTCAGGCTGTTTGTCTCGATCCCGATTCCGATAGCGATTCCGACTCCGAGTTCCGATTGCGCTTAAGTGAATAGTATTGGATCTAGGCATCAATATTCTCTGTGACGTCCCCTCCTTCGCGTTTGCTCTGCCACACGGCCCAACCCACGGCCACGCCGCTGATCACAACAACGATGAGCCCGATGATGCGTGCATTGGATAGCGAAGCGCCCGGCGCAAGACGAGGAGCGGAGAGGTTATAGCGGAGGATAAGTCCCAGCGCCAGCAGGCTGACCATGTTCATGACCTTGATCAGCGGATTGATCGCGGGACCGGCGGTATCCTTAAGCGGATCACCCACGGTGTCGCCGGTAACGGCCGCTTTGTGGGCCTCCGAACCCTTGCCGCCATAGATCCCGTCCTCAATCATTTTCTTGGCATTATCCCAGGCTCCGCCGGCATCCGCCATGAACACAGCCAGCAGTTGTCCGACGAGAATCATGCCGCCCAGGAATCCGCCAAGCGCGTAGGGACCCAAAAGGAAGCCGACGAGGAGCGGAGTCAGGATCGCAAGCAGTCCTGGACCGATCAGCTCTCTCTGCGCTGTGTTGGTGCAGATGTCTACGACGCGGCCGTAGTCCGGTTTCTTGGTGCCGGCCCAGATCGCAGCATCGCGGAATTGCACTCGGCACTCCTTGACGATGTAATACGCCGCTCGCCCGACGGCGCGGATGAGCATGCTGCTGAAAAGAAACGGCACCGCTCCGCCGATCAGGAACCCGATGAAAACGATCGGTTCGGCGACGGTGAGCTTCCCGGCTTCCGCAAGATACTGATCGACACGCATCAGGTTGATCTTATCTTCGCTGCCGACGGCGATAACGGCAATAAAACTGGCGAATAGCGATACCGCGGCGATGACCGCCGAACCGATCGCGATACCCTTGGTTTCAGCCTTGGTGGTGTTGCCGACGGCATCCAGATCGGCAAGGATCTGCCGGGCGCGCTTGTAGCTGCCGGGCTTTTCCCGCTCCATCTCCTTGGCGTCATATCCCATTTCGCCGATGCCGTTGGCGTTGTCGGCGACGGGGCCGAACACATCCATCGAGATAGTATTGCCGGTGAGCGTCAGCATGCCGATGCCGGCTAAGGCTACGCCGTAGGCGATGAAGAGCGGCGGCGTGCCCATATAGCAGAGCACTGAAAGCAGGATGGCGCCGGCGATGACGAGGACCGTCGCGACGGTGGCCTCATAGCCGACGGCAAATCCCTGAATGATATTGGTCGCATGCCCGGTCTGGCATGCTCTGGCAAGGCTTTTCACCGGAGCATGGCTGGTGTGCGTGTAGTAGCTCGTCACCTTGTTCAGAGCGATGGCGAGGAACACACCGATGAGACAGGTCAGCGCCGGACGCAAATCGAGACCGGGAATGCCGAGATTCGCGAAATATGCGAGCTGGGAGGGATCACCGTTCGGGAATCCCGCTTTCGCCATCGGGTTCAGCGCGAGATAGCTGCTGTCGAAGTGCAGGTAAAGGAAACCCAGTCCGCAGAATCCCAACACACTGATCATGGAGCCGATCCAGAACCCGCGGTGCACGCTGCGCAAAGCCGTGTCGGAGGTGTCGTTGGGGCCGGCCTTCACCGTATAGGTGCTTATGATGGACCCCAGGACGCCAATGCCGCGGACGAGCAGCGGGAAGATTACCCCTTTGTGTCCGAAGCTTGCCATCCCCAGAATCATGGCCGCGACGATGGTTACTTCATAACTCTCGAAGATGTCTGCGGCCATACCGGCGCAATCGCCGACGTTGTCACCCACGTTGTCGGCAATGGTCGCCGCATTGCGCGGATCGTCTTCGGGAATGTCCTTCTCGATCTTGCCGACAAGGTCTGCGCCTACATCAGCAGCTTTGGTATAGATGCCGCCGCCGACGCGCATGAACAACGCGAGCAGCGTGCCGCCGAATCCGAAACCGAGCAGCGCCTCGTAGGCGGTGTCCCCGAAGATCATGAATATCATCGTGCCGCCGAGCAAACCAAGGCCGTCGGTCAACATGCCGGTAATGGTTCCGGTACGGTATCCCAGCTGCATGGCCTCGCCATAACTCCGTTTGGCTGCCGCAGCCACACGCAGATTTCCCTTCGTCGCCAGCCTCATCCCGACAAATCCGACGGACCAGCTGAACAAAGCGCCGACGAGAAACGCGCAGGCCCTGCCCCAACGGAAGGCATTTTGACTTCCGGGGTAAGTGATGAAGAGCAGGACGGTGATAACGATAATCAAGGGACCGATGCGGCGGAACTGGGCAGCCAGATAGGCATTCGCGCCCTCCCGCACGGCAGCGGCGATTTCCTGCATTCTCGTTGTGCCGCAATCCGCTCGCGATACCTGCCTGGCTAGAAGCACAGCGTACAACAGACCGGCAATCGCAATGCCCAGGACCGACATCAGACAAGCGACCTCCAGTGAGGAATATTTGGGGTCGGAGAAGAGGGAGAATGGAATGAACCGCTTCACCTCCTCAGTAACCGCTGCCGCCGTCTGGGCGGAAACGGACCGCCAGACGTAGGCTGCGGCGAAGATAACGGCCATCGCCAACAAGTAACTTCTTCGAAACCGAGGGTTTCTGATAAAAAACTGTTTCAAGCTTTTCATAGGAATCTTCAAGCTCCAGTGCTATGGATAGAGGCTTGCGATCTCATGGAGCGGCGGGATCCCCCGCGCCCAAGTAACGCCCAAACGACTCCGGCTCCAAATGCATCGCTCCGCTAATTTCGAAGCCGGCAACAGAGCCTATGATTATGTACTGGATGATCTCAGCAGATCGGCGGCCACGGATTTGCGGCTGCTCTTACCACCAGCCGGATTCAAGCCGCTGATTCGATAAAATGTATCAAAATGCCAAGTACAAAAGCCACCAGATAGTATTCCTGCCTCAAAAAATGAAACATTTTAGGGAAATACCAGTGCTCTTGTCAAATAGACTTGCTCTGGGGCAATGCTCTGTTAGCGTGTTGCCGTTCCACGAAACGATATCCGGTTAGTGCTCGTCTTGCGGGTTACTAGCCTGATACTGCGCATTATTTTGATTGCAAGTCTCTGAGGACTTGGACTAATCTGCTCGCTAATTCAATCCTTTATGCCCGGGGGAAAAATGTCGCGAGCGGCACGCAAAGGGCTGATCGAGGAACTGCAGATTGCCAGGAATAATCGACTGTTGATTTGCTATGTCACGTCGACTCGGGCAAATCATGAAATACAGATCGCCGATGATGCTTTCAGAATCATGTACGAGCATCTGAAAGGCGCCGAGGAGCTGGCTAAGAATGGAGTCGACCTGTTTATCCACAGCAACGGCGGATCTGGTACAGTCCCATGGCGAATCGTTAGTCTGATCCGGCAGTACACGCAGAGTTTTGCTGTTCTTGTTCCCCACCGCGCTTTCAGTGCCGCAACGCTTATCAGCCTTGGCGCTAATGAGATCGTGATGCACAAAATGGGTTGCCTTGGGCCAATTGATCCATCTGTGGCAAACATTTTCAACCCTTTGCATCCGACAAATCCAGGACAGGTTGCTCCAATTAGCGTCGAGGACGTGTCTGCTTTCTTTAGACTGGTAAAGGATGAAGTGGGTATCACCCACGAAGACGAGTTGGTCCAAGCTTTGATCGCATTGACCGAAAAGATTCATCCATTGGCGCTCGGAAATGTTCAACGTTCTCATAACCAATCCAGATTGATGGCACGAAAATTGCTCAGGCTACATATGAGCGAGTCGCAGGAACATGAGATTGAACAATTGATTGATACACTGAAATCCAACCTTTTTTACCATGGACATCCGATAAACCGCGAGGAAGCCAAGAACGAACTCAAACTCAAGGTAGTGTTCCCGCCTATAGAAGTTGAACGCCTCATCTGGGAGCTTTATCTGCAATACGAGGAGGATCTCAAACTGAACGAACCGTTCAATCCATTGCGAGAACTGGAACTGAAACTTCCACAGGCACAGCCTGCTACCCAACTGACCACGCAACAGATAGTGCAACAGATGCAATCACTTGCAGCTGCAGGCTTAGGCTTGGGCCTGATCAATGAACAACAGCTTGTGAGTTTGGCAGCCGCTATGCTACCCTATGCAAGCGGAGGTGGAAGTATGCCTGGTCGGGCGAAAGTTATGTTAGACCCGTTGGTTGGTGCCTACGTGGAATCTGCTGCTCGTTCAGATGTGTTTAAAACCGATTTGAGGGTCGAGCGCTCTACATTGAATACTTCTACTGGTCCACAAGAAGTCATTAAACAGGAGGGGATGTGGCAACGATGGGAAAAAGAATAACTAGGCGTAAAGCCTTGGCCACGCCTGCCGATAAAGGCTCCGTGAGCCTAGGAAGCATCGTCATTGATTTTGTTGTCAGCCCGATCCAGATCGAATCTATAGCATCACGGGCGTTCGAACCGCCTGTTTTTGGCGTTCCGATAATGAGGGAGGGATTTGTAACAGAGACCGGGCCTCTGATTAGCTCTGCGGAAATGCACACTTCAATCAATTGTCTCAAGTCGGTTATCTAATTTCGAAACAATTCCAAGCAATGTGACCATTCTGGATACGTTTCCTCTGTGCTGCCTTGACACGCCTGCGCCAGATTTCCGAATCCTGTCTAAGGCCAATGAAGGCATGCATGGAAGATCGATTAAGTCCAACGTTAGACTTCCGGTGGCGAAGGCTCCTGTTGGTTTCGGATCGGTGACCTCCAAGAGGGGAAGACCGATATCCATTTGGGAACTCCCCCATCGTCGTTTATTTATCGAAAGCATCCAATCACATGAAAACAGGTGGTTAAATGGGCACTGTGCAGGGCCCGGCGCGTAGGATTTTCAGCAGTTGCACTACAGGCCCCGTCCTCCAGACGGAGCCTAATGGCTGCCGATATCTTCATATTTTTAGATCTGTTGGACGCTGGTTTGCTGCTCTGGCCCTGGGTGTCATTCTCTCATGCCTGCCTGCATTCGCAGGCATCGAAGGCATCCTCCACGGACGTGTGCTGGATCAGTCTACAGGAGAAGCGCTGCGCAAGGTCAAGATCATACTGCGCCCCTCGGATCAGCAGGCGGTTACCGATGATCAAGGGTTTTATCGCTTGGAGGGTATCCCCGCAGGCACCTATACGCTGCAGGTTTCCACGATCGGCTATCGACTGTTGAAGAAGGAAATCCGCCTGAATGAAGGATCTACTCAGGAGATCATTTTCTACCTCGGACAGGAGGGTTCCACCATACATGAGACGGTGCAGGTAACCGCCCCGGTCTTCGAAGAGATCGAAAAAACCGCGCCTTCGCAGATTGCGCTGACCGGCAGCGAGATCAAGAACCTTGCGGGCGTATTGATCGATGATCCCATGCGTTCGGTGCAAACGCTCCCGGGAGTTGCCACCGGAGATGACTTCAATTCATCCTACTCCGTCCGGGGCGGGGGTTTTGAAAATAACGGCATCCTCGTTGACGGCGTCCTTACCCACAGCCTGGCCCACACACTCCAGGGCACCCCGGAACCCACCGGATCGATCATGGTCATGAATGGGGACCTGGTCGAGAGCATGGCGCTTTACTCGGGCGCTTTCTCTGCCAAGTATGGAGACCGCACGGCATCCTTCCTCGACATCGTGACACGGGAAGGGAGCCGTGACCGGGCGCACGTCAGAATGGCAGTGAGCGGCAGCAATGCCGCCGGAGTTGCCGAGGGGCCGCTGGATGCGAAAAAAAAGGGTGCGTGGATCGTTTCTGCGCGTAAAAGCTATGCCGACTATCTGATTCACAGATTGGGAGTGGACAGCGACCTCGGCCTCGGCTTCGGGGACATCCAGGGCAAGGTCAACTACAACCTGAACTCCCGCCAGAGCCTCGGAGCTTCTTTTATCTGGGGCCGGTCGACCTTCTCGCGACAGAATCCGCAAAGCCGCGGCATAACCTCCATAATCGAGGGCATTAATAATGTCGGCGTGGCCAATTTCTCCTGGACCTGGATCCTCGGTCCAAAATTATATTGGGAATCCGGGGTCTACCTGATCCGCGAGACTTTCAACAACAGGAACAAGGAAAACTCGGTGCTTGATCAGGGCAATTACGGCGAGTCGGCCGCACGCGGCGATCTCAGCTGGCAGGCCGCGGCAGGACATCGTTTCGAATTCGGATTCCTTTCGCGATATACGACAAGCAGCGTCCTGGACCGCCACTACAATTACAGCACCCGTCAATTCGTGGACTTCGACAACGCACGCGGGCATTATTGGCAAAACGCCATTTACGCTCAGGACAAGTGGAGCATTCTCAAGGATCGCATCACAGCCATCCTGGGCGCGCGCATGGACTCGACCGGGCTGACCGGCCAAACCGCGGCGCATCCGCGTGCATCGCTGGAGTGGCGCTGGGGCCGGAGCAATAAGGTGGATGCCGGATGGGGAATATTCAGCCAATTTCCGGAAGTAGTCCCGGTCCGGGGCAGAAATGGTGATCTGAATCTGCGCGCCGAGGTTGCCCGGACCGCCCTGGTCGGCTACGAGCGGCTACTGGGAGATAAGGCGCGCTTCCGGGTCGAGCTCTTTGCCAGGGAAGAGTCTGATCTGCAGCGCAACCGCGACAGTTTATTCCGGTTGGTGAACGGAAAGGTTACGTCTCCCGACATCAATTTCCGTTACGACAACGCACTGCGCGGCCATGCCCGAGGGTTCGAGGTTTATGTCCAGCGGCGCAGCGCGAATCGCCTGACGGGCTGGATCTCCTATACCTACACGAATTCACAGCGCCGCGACCTGGTGACCGGAGAGAGTTACAACAGCGACTGCGACCAGAGGCACACGATCAACATCTACGGCAGCTACAGGTTCTCGGAAAGCTGGAACATGAGCCTGAAGACGCGCCTGGGAAGTGGTTTCCCTTATCCCGGGTATTTCGAGAAACGAGGCGAGGATTTTTATTTGACGGCCGTGCGCAATAATGTGCGACTGCCCTTCTACAGCCGTATGGATCTGCGCGTTAACAAGGGGTTCTACCTGAAGCGCAGCAAACTCTCGCTGTTTATCGAGGCCCTTAATGTACTTAATCGCAAAAACCTGCGTTATGATCTAACCAATAGCGTAAACTCTACTACGCGCATGGTTTCCATGAGTCGCGATACTCTGTTTCCAATCCTCCCCACGGCCGGTTTTGTCTTTGAGTTTTGATGATTCGATACCTGGCTGGAGTCAGGCGAATCGCTTAGTGGATACGGAAGGGCCTCAATGATTTGCGGAGTTTCAGCTCGTGAGATTCCAGGATCCGGGTAACCTCCCTTGCGCCGCAACCGGATTGGGTGGCAATTTCCTCGACGCTCTTGCCGGCGTAGTGAACCTGCATGAATATCCGCCGCGGCAGGTCGGCCCAGGATCGGATCTCTTCCATAATTGCATCAGACAACATCCTTCGCGGTGCGTTTAGATTTAATGTGCCGGCTGCCATAACGTTACCCCGGTTCCAGTGTGTCTCAATTCCTGATTTCGTCTCTTTAGACGCAGCAGATCGGGAAAAAGTTGTCTACCTGCACATTAAAACTCACGTTCTGTAGGAAAAAACTTAGCCACGAATGGCACGAATAGCGCGAAAGGAGAGATGGGCCGCCAAGGGAGTGCGATAAGGTCTTTTCTTTGCGGCTTTGGCCATTCGTGTCATTCGTGGCTGCTTTCAGCTTGTAATGTCTGAATCACAGCTTCTGAAAAGGCGCGAATTGACCTGATGGCCAACGCAGGCGATAATTAATCTCTTCCGGCGGCACATGATGCCGGATCTGGGGGATTCATGCATTCCATTCTTTCGCTACTGGCCGAAAACCAGTTGCTTTTGTTATTTGTCATTATCGGCTTGGGCTACCTGGTAGGCAATATCAGGATCGCCGGCTTTCAATTGGGCGTGGTGGCGGTGCTGTTCGCAGGCATTTTCCTTGGAGCGCTCGACCGCCGCCTCGGATTGCCGGAATTTATCTACGTCATTGGACTAGTCCTGTTTGTCTATGCCACCGGGCTGCAGTCCGGCCCGGGATTTTTCGGCTCGTTTCGCAGGCGCGGTCTGCGCATTAATCTCATGGTGATCCTGGTCCTCACGGGAGGCGCTATCCTGG
>Ga0315284_10002841_pt1 | contig 24667 bp, 31 predicted proteins | sample YL17G09_16_MG_FD_203696 | JGI IMG/M metagenome (GOLD analysis project Ga0315284, IMG submission 203696) | Sediment microbial communities from Yellowstone Lake, YNP, Wyoming, USA - YL17G09_16 | ecosystem: Environmental > Aquatic > Freshwater > Lake > Sediment | place: USA: Wyoming | collected...
TGATAAAACTCTGCGTCTGAGTTTGTCATGGATTTTCTAGATAGTAAGGTCTTACTGCACGTTGTTTCTTCTTGCGCTTCATATTTTAATAAACTCCGTTTCAGTTCCGTCAGGATTCTTCACTTTATATGAAGGACCCATATCCATAGGATGCTCCTGTTCTATGGTTTGAGTTTGTCCTGAAGAGGGATCAGCCTTTGTAGCTCTATACTTAACAGCCACTTTATCTAAACCAGCTGGCTGTTGCTTATGACCTACATGTTCCTGATAGTTCTCTTCAGTGATTTCACAACCACAATCCATACACCAAGCTACCTTCTTAGCTTCTTTCTTCATCTCTTCAGGTGTGGGAGGTGTAGGCTCACCAGTAACTGGCTCAGCCATCACTTCTTCTGCACTAATAGGCGGCTGTTTTACAGTGATTCTTACTTCGATGTTATTAGCCTGCAGGAGAGCGTAGATCTCTTTGAGGTCTTTCTTAGAAGCTAAGTAGTTCTGCTCCTGTAAATACTCTTGAACCATCGTATCAGATACAACCGTCGGAGGAGTCTTAAACCCATCTAGAAACTTTTGGACTACATCTAGATTGGGTTTAATGACAGCTTCCTTCGTCATCTCTGATGGAGGATTCCAACCTTGACATTGACATCCAGGAACATTGCAAGAATCATCTTTTTCACCTAATCTAGAATCACCGTAGGGCTTAATAGGATGGTTCTCTTGAGGATGTCCACAAGGTGTTCCTTCTGGAAAACCTTTGCAAAGAACAACTGCGGCGTCTTTCTTCATGTGCTTAAACATTTCGACCTGGTGAAGACGCTCCTCAGCCTTCTCTTTACTCTTATAAGGACCGCCTAGGTGCTTCCCCTTTTCAGACATCACATGCCACCCGTCGGGACGCTTATCAATCCGGGCGACGATGTCTAAAAAAGATTCTTTATCTAATCCATCATGCATCTCAATCTTCTCTTCCTTCTCTACTTCTCGGAAGGCAAGGGGCTTCTCCGTGCTCTTCTTAGTTAATACTTCTGCAGGAAGAGTACAGCTATGTCCACAGTCACACTCTACCAAATAATAAACTTCATAATTTCCTTCAGTAGGGGTTGTAATGACCTTCTCGCGAACAACACCCTCTTCACCTTTTAGATCACAACCGTCATAAGAGATATTTCCAATCTTAACACGGTCGCCGAGTTCTAACTTAGACTTCATATCTTCGTTGTCCCACTGATACTTCTCTTTGGGCTCAGATACTTTATCTAGATTAGAGAACTTTGTAAAGCCCTTAATATTGGTATTAGCTACGGATTCGAAGGCTATGTGAGTACCTTGAAGTCCAAGGAAGCGTACTTCAGAGCCTTCTTGCAGGGAGCCTACCTTCTTATTAAGTAATACAACTTCGCCTACTTCAAAGGTGACATCTTCAGAAGCTTCTTTCTTTATTTTAAGAGAAGTCTCCTTGACTAATCCTACTAGCTTGTCCCACCCTGCTGCATTTATAATCTTTATTAGGTGTTGCTTAGCTGTAGTAGGATCTCCAGACAGTGATACATCTAAACACTTGCTTTCTATAAACTGTTTAATACCTTTCGGAGAATCCCAACTTTCCCCCATGGGTCCTTCCATCCACTGCTCCTCATCTATATCAATATATAAATTTAACTTATTCGCAGCATCTCTAAGTTGCGAAACTCTGTGCTCAAGCCCTTCAAGAGTTTCACATAGAGGTTCCGTAAACGTCAAAAGAAAAAAGGTATGATTAACATGATGACCTTCTTCTATAGGAGCGGCTACCTTCGCCATAGGAGACTCTACCATCTCTAACTGTTCTACCTTTCCTTCTTCTTCTTTAACATCATCATAATATCCAAGATTTTCGTCTATATGATGAGAAGCGATAGCGGAGCCGTGTATTCCATGTTCTTTTTGCTCTATAGGCCCGCCCTTAGCTAACTTTTTATTTATTTCTTCGACACTAACATTCCACTTCTCCGCCAACTTTTCTGCAGGAACAGCTGGCTTGAGATCAGCTTTCTTTTCCACCTTTTGAGGTTCCATACCCTTTGTATTATTAAAAACCATCATTGCCGCAGAACGGAAGGTACTGTCATCTTTATTTGACGGGAATTCTTTATCAAGAGCAGCACTGAAAGCCTCAACATTCTGTGCAGAGGATGCAACCGCCTGAAGCCTTTGTAAATAAGAAGAAGCTTCAACCCCTACGAGATCACTTAATAGCTGCTGTGCGTCTTCCATAGAAGCTTGCTTCATTACACTGGGACCTCCGCGGAAAGGCTCTACAAATACGCCAGTGCCACCCATAGGAGCTACACCCGTTCCCATATCCCCTTCTGTACCTTCAGGGTGTTTAACTACCCCAGGAATTGGTTTCTCCTCACTTCTCTTAGCCTCGACTTCTCGAGAAATGCGATCGATAGTCTCCTGTGAAAGGTCCATAGACTGAAGCTGTTCTAACTTAACTTCACCAGCGGCAATCTTTCCAACTAGTGCTTTTAGGTCGTCGCGAGCTAGCATCTGATATGCTTCAACTCCTAGTAGAGTCTCTAGCTCTTTCTCAGAGGTAATAACGACAGAATTTAAGCTGGCTGTATGTTCCTTTAACCATGCGTCAACTTCAGTTAGTTTAGTCTTTGCTTCTTCGATCTTTATGTTAATTACAGATTCCTTTGCCCCAGGAGCACTTAATTTTTCCTGAAGGCGTGCAATTTCTTCTTCTAAAGCCATCTTCTCACTACGCTTCTTAGCATGCTCCTTTTCTGGAGTTAATGGTGTTGGGGGCTTCCTTTTCTTAGAAGGACCCTCAACAATAAGATCAATCTCCTTGGATAATCGAAGAGCCTCATCATCATCTCCTTTCTCAGCAGCTGCACGTCTCTTATCAAGAAGATCCTGGAGAGGCTTACCTGCGGCTTCTTCCATTGCCTTTCGTGCAGCCCTATCAGCCTTAATTTTTTCATCTAGCGCAGCTGAGTCCTCTGGAGATATTGGCTTAGGATGTAAAAAAGATGGCTCTCTATACTCCGGTTTAGAAGGAATATCATAATCTCTTTCTACACTTACAAAAGGAATATACTTAACATAACCTTTTCCAGTATCAACTTGATACATTCCACGAGAAAGATCTACATCTAAAATATTAATTCTTTCGGGTATGGCGGCTCCCTTTGCTTTCAACTCAAGACCTTCTGGAGGGATTTCTTTCCACTTAGGTTCTACTTCTGCAGCTTCGACAGAAATTCTTACCTTACGATCGGGAAACTTTTTAACAAGTTGTTCAGCCCTTATTTCTAACTCCGGCCCAAAGGTAGAGGTACGAACTACTTGCCAGTAGCCTTGGTTATCCTGTGCTTCAAGTATATAGGTATCAAATACTTTAGACCCAGCATCAGGAGAGTTAGACCCAGAAGAAAGTCCAGAGTCCTTTTTAACATCCCCATCTGCGCCTTTGTCCACCTTCTTATACTTATTAAATGTGTTGTGGGCATCTTCCCAGGCATAGTAGCATGGATACATTGTCCCATCCACTTTAATAGTGTAAGTCTTATTGTCTTCATTAATGTAGGTAACATAAGCGCAGACATCATTCTCCTTCGCTACGAGATGATCGTCGACTTGGAACTTTGGCTTACGAGCGGCTTCCTTATCAATGGCTGGGCGACCAACAGTATCTATCACTTCACTCTTTTCTTTTTCTAGTTCGGCAATCCACTTCTTAATACCATCTACCTGAGAGTCAGCATTTACTTTATCTTCACCGATAGCCTTTGATGCTTTCTCTTCCCAGGTAGCTAGACGCTTCTTAGCAACTTCAAGCCTCTCAGAAACTAGGGGAACATCTTCGGCAGAAGCTTCTTTCTTTATATCAGAATGGCTATAGTCTAGCTTTTCAACACCGGCGTGAGGAAACTCTTCTAGAGCTCGTTCATTAGCCTCAGCTTCCTTCTCAGCTTGTTCACGGACGCGATCAAAGAATCCCTTAGCGTCGAGCTGACTATGTCGAGGAATTAATTTAAAGAGCTTATCCTCAGACTTCTTACGATTCTTCTTTACCTCAGCGAGTGTTTCTTGGAACTGAGCTGCATATTTCTCTGCAAGACCTTTTCCCTGGAGTTCCTTCTCAACGAGTTGTTCTGCAAGGACATAGTCGGATAGCCCAACTATTAGGCGCTTCCAATCCTTATCTATTGTTTCGTCTAGTGTCTCTTGCGTTGTATACGACGCAGTCTTTAAAAACTCAGGAATAGAAGTATCCGCTGTCTTAGAAGAATCTACAACCTTCTCTTCTTTACCAAAAAGAAAATCTTTAAGCCAATTTGTCATTTTCGATCTCCACTTATTGTGTTTTAAATTTTGGGGAAGTCCAGGGTCTTTCTTTAACATAACTAATAAATGCTTTATCAACTTCGTCTTGATAAGCATGACCTTCCATCTTGTCTTTTATTTCTTTCCAACCCATCGCACATGAATTACACAGGTAGATAAAACCTTGTTTTGGTTCTGTGACTGTTTCAATAGGCGTAGTGCACTTCGAGCATCTTACCATTCGCATGTTAGTAAACTTCTAGTGTTTCTATTACAGCACTGGAGATTACGGTACACCCCTTATAATTCTGTAAACTATAAGGGGATTTGATAAAACCACTCTTTTGTGCTAATTGTGCATCAGCAAATTCCTTCTGTAGCTGCTTAAAAAGATCTGTGTTAATAACGATAGCTACAGGCTTCTTTGCCTGCTCTTCTATCTTCTCGATTTTAGTATCGATTAATTCAAAAATTTGCGACATCATATCTTGTCTCCCATGCACCTTTTCTTGCAGGTAGAGCATATCTTGTTTATTTCTTCCCGAGACATTGGCTTACCAATTTCTTTTAAAGTAACTAGTGAAGAGTCTTTCTCTACTTCTTCCATGCAGCAGTCGACACAAATTACTTCATTATCCAATAAAGGACAAGCATAAAAATAATAATGAAACTTAATTGCACATTCGCACAGGGAACAAACATAAAAGGCTTCTGCTTCTTTTTCCATTAGATGTACATTTCCCGGAATAGATCCGGATACTTTTCCTTAAGACCGGCTGCTCTGACATTAATATTATCCTCTTCAAAGATTACGCCCATCCTTCCTTGCCGAGGATTATCTCTATTAAAATATTTAAAATGACGAATATCTTCTTCAGTACCTCTGTGTCTCTTAAGTAAGGAAATTTGAATTTCACGGAAACATTCATCACCTCTGGGCGTAAGGCAATATGTATCTAAGTGAGGTGACCACGAATTATAACACCGCCTTACTAGATAAGGAGCAAGTAGATTCTTCCTAAAGATATTCCATATATACTTCTGTGGCTTCTTTAAAAGAACTACTCCTGTGCAACACGCTTCGAAAAAAGAATGTTCTTTACCGTCAGCAAAAATAGATAGAAGGACTCTCGTCTGCTTATTGAGCATTTTCTTCCCCGTGTAACTTTCGTATCTCTTCTTCGGATAAAACTTCGTCCGGTTCACTTGCCAGCTTAAATCGTAAGTATTCTAGGGTACGACGACGTAAAGCTCTATCGGTCTCGCTATCTTTTCGTAGAAGACCTAAGGGTCTTATATAAGATTCAAGATCTTTTCCGCCAAACTTGAAAAATTGTTTGTTGGTTAGAATGTCTTCATACATTTTGTCCGGAGTAGCAAATTCCATATCCCAAGAGGCTTTAGGATATAAATTAATAAGAATTACTTTCAAAGTAATTGACTCGGGATCTACGGTCGCTTGAAAGCCACCAATCCTTGAAATATATAAAGTTTTACCAATTGTAATATAAAGTTGTACTCCAACCGGATTCTTTAACATGTCTAAGTTAAAATTCTTTAAAGGGAATTGACACATTAATGTGTAATTCTTAACGCTCGGGTCAAATAAGGATGTCGTATATTGGTAAGACCAATAACGAAAAGTAAGTAGCTTATTTTTAATTTTAAAGTTAGGCCCAAGTCCCTTTTTTGGCATATATTTACTCGCTTTCCAAAAGGCTGCGCTCTAAATTAGTCTGAAGCTTAGGTATCTTTCTAAGTTGAAAATTAAAATTATCTATTTCTCGGGCACACGTCTTAATTGTTTTGCTTAATTCTTTTCTCGCAACTGGGTCTGGTGTCTGAACATATTGTTCACATAACTTTATGAATTCCTCGTACTGCTCATCAAACAATGTATGGGACTCTCTAGAAAAATCCTTAATGAACATGAACCATATATACAAACGTTCTACTGGATCTGAGAATGTTAAAAGCTTCTCTTCTATCTCTTCCATACGCCGTTGCACATACAAATCGAAGCTCATTTGTTTAATAATACAAGACTAATTTAAGAAATGAACCTACTTACTTTTAATGTTAAGTGTATCTACCAATTGCTTATTTGCTTGAATTTCTTCGAAAAATTCCTTCTTAATCTCTTCTACCTTATCTGGAGTTATTTTTTGAAGTACTCTAAACATCACCTGGATGATTAAATAAAGATTCTCCCCGATAAGTTTAGAAATATGATCGTTGGTCTCTTCCTGAAGTTCTCCGGATAACTTTAACTGCGTCTGTACTAAACTATGTACCTCTCGGAGGTAGTGACCAACTACAGCTTCTAGTGACGCAGTTACTCCTTCTACCTCTTGAACGTTCTCAATACTCTTCATCCGTTGAATACACTTCTTAATTAGACGCTCAAGGAGTTCTTGCTTATTTGTAATATCAGTATCTTTATCTAAGATTGCCTGATGCTCTCTGTCAATATCAATAACTTCCGCATTCTCTATAATGGATAGGGACGTTTGAGTGAGAGCTATGTTGGGTTGAATCTTTTTACGAGCTTCGTACCAATCGATATAAACACCAATAGTAGGGGCAGTAGGCACTCCTAAGCTACCCTTATAATTCTTGCGAATGAACCCTTCAACAGCCCACTCTCGCTTTCCCTCATCAATCATTTGATTGATTTCAAGCAAAAGCTTTTTAGGGAGTAGAAGCATCTTACTCCGGTAGTTTCTTATGTCAGCTTCAGTTTCAAATTGTCGTTTCATTTCGTTTCGTGGAATAATGAAGTAAATGGCGGATCAATATCAACTATATCCCCGAGATGCCCCTTTAGGATGGCAACGAGATTGTTGTGATTGTCCACTGTAATATTGGTTAAATCTACCATCGTGTCATTAATATATAATCTCGCAGTAACAATTCTTTCAGAAGATGGCTTAAGATCTACCACTACTAATTTAAGGCCGTCACTGGATGTGATTAGAGAAAGATAACACTGATGGGCTATTACAGTCTCACCGAAGTAATGACTTATTAAATTATGAACAGACTCTTCTAAGGTTGAATAGTGCTCTAGGTCATCCTTGAAGGTAATAACTTTATTACCATTATCTAGATTAATGTCGAAAATGTCTTCAGCTCTCTCCCCGACGATAGTTCCTATCTTATTAATAGAATTTAATTTAACTCTGTCCCCTTCCCAATATAGATGACGTCGAAGGGAAGATATTGAACTAGAACCGTTAGTACCTATAACTTCTCTAATTTCAGGAAGGCTTACTAAAGCAGCCACTACTCTCTTCTTTAGCCCGGTAATACGCGGGGGAGAGAGCTTCATCGTCTTAGCTGTTTCAGGGTTTGTAAGACCTTCTTCGTAGAGGTGGGAGTAGACTGTAAAGAGCTGTGCATTGATGCTGGTGAGTTTCTGCTGAATCTTATTTCTTAAAAGATTATAATTAATCTCGTCCTTCTGTAACTTAGATATAGACTCTAGAAATGTTTCGAGAGCTGATTCTTTACTCTTCTCTTCAAACTCTTCACTATAGGAATCTGCCCAATCTTTGAGATCAGGAATGCTATAAATTACTTCTTTAATAGGCCCTGTGATATATTCACGTACTCTGTTTGTCATTGGCTGCTTCGAGCCCTTGCGCTTCTCTTCAAACTCTGTTTTCTTTTTCTTAAGATTGTCTTTCTCTTCTTCACTTACATTAGGATCTGCTAGTTCCTTGTCTATTTTATCGTTAAATAGCTTCCAGAGTACTTGTGTATATTCAGGTACATGTAGAAGTTTTTCAAGAGGTATTCCCTCATAACCGGGTATGATAATACCTTCATCTTTTAGTATAGCCGCTTCTGCTGCGGTATCTGCAGTAACAAAACCCAGTTCATTAGCTATTTCAGCAAGATCTTTACCCGTAATAAAGCGATCTTCAAAAATTTTCCATAGAAGATTTCCATATTCAGGTTGGCCTTTGGCGGGAGGGCGCGGAACTAACTTCTCAAGCTTTTCTTTAACCTTATCCTTGTTCTCTTCTAAAATTGATATTGGAGGTTCTTCAGCTTGAAGAACTTCCTCAAGACTACGGGAGTCACCTTCACCAGCTCCGGGTACCACATCATGTATACTCTCAAATGTTCTTCCATGTAAACGATGATGTCGCGCAAACATATTACCTAAGGTTGCGGCCTCATTCTTCATAACCTTCTGCAGGAATGCGCTAAATGGAACTCCAGGAAATCTTTCTGGATCGAAATGTTGAATGGCTTGCAATAACATGTCCATTGCAAACTGATCATTCTTTGGAGAGGTTGTTCTTGAAGGTGTGGATATAAATTTTCCGGAAGGGATGGTGGATGAAGGTACTTCCTGTATTTCTTGTTCACCGCGGGGATCTTCGTGGATAGTAAATCCTCTAGCTTTTGCTCTCGCGATTTCTGACCACTCTTCTAGATTCTTTCCGGTCTTTTCTTCAAAGGAAATCATAATAGGATTTCCACTTTTATCTAGAATGTCATTTCCCTTTTTATCTTTCTTCTTAAACTCTTTTTGTGAAATGGGTTTACTAATGAGAAGATCTTCCTGTAGAGGCTCTCCATTTTCTTCAACAACATTTCCATCCTTATCTTCAATGTATTGAACTTTAACAACGTTAGGATGTCTCAGTTGATCGTCTATGTCTTTGTAGAGGGTCTTGAGCACGTCAAGTGAAATCTTTTCGTCATCGGTTAATAATAAGGTCTGAGCCTCTAGCACTATTTCAAATTTACGACTGAGGGCTTGCTTTTTAGCTGCTAGATCTTTTGGATTGAGTTTCTTTGGATCTTTCTCATATTGAAGATCAAGATTTTTAATTGCTTGATCTAGCTGAGATTGTACTTCCTGCAGTTCTTCAAAGAGTTTGGATACTTGTGGATCATTTTTCTTCTCTTCTAAACGATGTAAAACCGTTGTCTTAAGCTCATTTATTCTATCACTGCATTCATCCAGATCATTCTCTTTAATTTTAATTTCTTTGGGAGTAAGCTTACGTATAGTTTCCTCAAGAGATTCCCCTTCCTTTAAAGGTCTTAAGACCGCCTCTCTAAAAATAGTATTAGCCCACACTAGAGCTTGATCTAAATATTTATTATAAAGACTTATTTGTTCTGGTGAGGGGCCGTCACCGTTACTTTTTAGATAAATGATGCTCATCTCTTCTCCGAAATTAAATGAAACCGTATGGTATAATAAAGGATGAATTGGTTTCCTATATATTAAACATGATGATAATATATTTATGACAAATTTTTTAAAGGTTTTTACTGATTGCGAGGTGGGCTTTTATCTTTTTTATACTTGCTTTGAGGACTATGGAGCAATAAGGTTGGGTACATTTGAACGCCTGGGCTATCTGTATTTCACTCATTCCTAGGACATAATAGGAGGTGAAGAACTGAAACTGGACGTCCGTAAGTATTCTTGACGCTGCCTTAAAGAGTTTATTAACTAATTCTTGTCGCCTTTCTAAAGACGTACGACGTTCTGCTTCCGTTTCTTCTGAAAAGGGCTTATTTTTATTAATTAAATTTTCTAGACCTGCTGCATCAATAGGTATTTCTCTGTTAACTCTCCAGGCGAATCTACCTAAATTTACGTCCGTTTGAGACTGGAAGTTGCCATCTTTAGGCATTATCTATTGCAGCTTCTGTTCGCCCCTCATACTCTTGTAACACGCCGTTAAGAAAGTCTATACCAACGTTGACTCGAGTAGGGCGACCAAATACATTCATTTCTAATATTGCATGTTCACAATGCATTTCTAGTACGACACCTTTACATCCTATGAAGGGACCATTACAAACTTCAATAAGAGAGCCAATACCAAGATTAGGCTTTTTAAACTTGTCGGCTTCCGCTTGTTTTATTTGTTCTAGGTATTTTATATGATTTATCTGCTCATCAGTTAAAGCATAAGGCATCTTCGTACCAGGTATATAAAGGAAATAGGCTGGTACCTTACGTTCTGTCAAAAACCCTTCAAAGCGAATAGGATCAACTAGTGAAACAAAAGCATAATCATAAAATAAAAATTGCTTTCTTAAAACAGTGGTATTTCTTATCTTTCGAGGAACCATATAGCCTGGCATCCAAAAAGTAGGTACTTCTGGGGCTTTAGCAATGCATGCGCTAATACTTCTGATGTTAGCTATACCATTTGTCTTAAGTGTGTAAAATTTTCTAGCGCTGAAGTTTGTCTCTATCATTTATATTCTCTATTCGTTCAGCTAACCCTGAAGGCAATAGACGGAGGAAAGCATCAACACCATGAGACCGAATAAAGGAATCTGGGTCGGATCTTTCTGGTAGATTAATTTGCCTGTAAGCTAAATTATCTTCTTTTAGCATCTCTATTATTTTCTTGGCACAATCTTGACCAGACTTATCTGGGTCAGTCGCTATAATAAATTCGTCGGCGAATCTCATTAATAGACTCAGCTGCTCTACTGATAGTTTGGACCCTAACATCGCTACTACATTTTTAATACCGTGTTCATACAACGTAAGAAGGTCGAAGTTGCCCTCGACTATAAACACTTTGCCTGTCTTCAATATTTCAGTACAAGTCACATTTAGTCCGAATAGATGAAACCTTTTACTATACTTAGAATGAATATAATCTTTCCCCTCGATGGATCTAGAAGCAACTGCAATCAGATTATTATACAAGTCTTTTATGGGGAAAAGGACCTTTCCCTTGAACCTATAATCAACAAAAGGTATAAATTCGGCTTTAGAACAATGCTCAAATTCATCATAATAGCCCAATTCAAAATCAGAGATGGTCCCGTCTCTAATTCCTCTGCTATAAAAATAGTCGATATATTTGTTAGACATTAAAGATTAACTTTTAAACTTTCGTCAGCCCACTTTCTAATTAGGCTCATATTATAAATAATATTATCCATCTGTACATCGTCAATATTAACATCAAAGAAGTTAGATGAACGAGAAAGTTTAGGTACAGTTAATCCGGAGGCAGGATCGAAACGGTTACCAGCTAGTCCCTCTACTACAGGAATAGAAGTATCACACGATCTGATAGATGAGGTGGGTTCATAAAATCGAAGCTCGAGAGGGTTTCCACCTATGCCTAGTAAGTGGATAGGCTTTACTACCCTTGAAAGAGTCATAGAAGCGTGTACTGCCTTAATTCTAGCACTCATTAAATCGGAATCAAAAGCGCTGCATCCTACATAACTAAAACCAATTACATCAATGGAGGGTTCATTATTCAAGTAGTTGAGGCAGTTATGCCAATCAACCATATCAATTCCCTGAATTACACCCATCAACTTGAACTTACCCAGCTCACCAGTATTTTCTAAGTAGTCTATGAATCCAGCGGTTGTATCAATAGTCTTTTGTCCATTCTTAAAACTATCCGGGCAAACAATTTCATTAGCATTTAATAAGTGGGCTGCCTTAAGTATTTCAGCAAAGGGCATTGGTGCACCCATTTCAAAAGCGGAATTATCACATATCTTATATTTTGTGGATGATCTATAATAGGAGAGGTATGAAGAATTGTAAAGAGCTAAATGTGCTAAACAGAAATCTATATCTGTGTATTCACCTAATCTCTTTAAATACTTAATTGGTATCTCGTATGACAGTTGCATTCTTTTCCTCTCTTTCTAATACTTCTAATATCGTAGCTATTCTTTGTTCAGTTGTACCTTGCAATGTATATACTTTTACACCGTAAGTTTCAATAATGTTCTTTTGTAATTCGTCAATTTCTTTTCTAAACTTCTCATCTGATGAACGAACACCATCTAAGGTGAGAGGAATGTCGTTCGTTAAAGGTATATGAAAAATATAATTATACCCCTTACATATATCGGGTATATTACTACTATACCATAACATTAGTTCAGCCATTCCTTCACAGTTAACATCTCCACCAAGAGTGTAAGCAAATCGATCTACAACCGATCTATCTGCCACTCTCACACAATCTTTATGAAGATCTTCAAGCCTCTTATATTCATCCTCGATGAGTCTTTGAGTATCTGCGGTAGCTTCTTTGTTAATTTTAAAACCGCGTGCTTGTACAGACCTAGCTACCTCAGAGATATATTTTACCTCTTTTCCATAGCGCTTTTCAAGGAGAGGTATTAATTCTTTAACAACAGTTGTTTTACCAACCGACTGCGTACCAACAAAAACTATATAAGGATCAATCATATTTTTGTGCTTCCGTGTCGAATCTTGATTTCGAAATCGGAACTAATTTTGTCTTCAACAGTAGAGATATTCCATTACTTTGAAGACAGTCTACACTACAAAGATTCAGGATATTATTTTCATTATCACAAAAGATACCTTCATACTCAAAGGGAATCCCTCCTAACATGCTTCTACATGTCTTCCGCATGACTTAGTAAAACGCGTGATTATCAGGAGTCCAGATATCTTTCTTGACCTGGCAAACATAAGCGGTAGCGTTATGATTATGGATACTTTCATAATTCCTGGCACGTACTTTAAACCAAGAAGCTCCAGGAATCTTATGAACACGACCAGCAACTTCACGGGCCACATCTTCTACAAACTTGGGATTATTATAAGCTTCTTCAGTAACATACTTCTCATCAGGACGCTTTAGGAGGGAATATAATGGGGCGGAGCCGGATGACTCACAAAGTAATATAAGATCTTCAATCCAGACGCCGGGACTTGGCGGCTCGGTAATTACTTGTAGAGTAATAACACCTCGTTGATTATGAGCTCCCATACCTAACCCACGCTCCTTATCAAATAAAGACATCTCCTTTGAACAGGGACATACCGTTGTAATAGGTACATTAACTTCAACTACGAAGTTAATCTTTTCTCTATAGATCTGCCCAATAAACTTGCAAGAATAATCCATAGGGCACTTCTTCTTAGAGACTGGAGCTTCCTTATTAATCCAGTAATCAAATTCAGCTGATACATGTACATCCTGAGCACCCAACTTCTTAGATAGCATCTTAAGAAATTCAGGAAATGTACTACCGGAGAGGGGCACATGTTCACCTTGCTCAACAAGTAATTCAACAAATCTAGACATATTAGTTCCCTTGAGAGTCTTTGAAAGAGAACCAAACATATTAAACTTAGCTAGAATCTGAATAATTCCATTATCCTTTCTTTGAATGGAAAGAGGGTAGCTTACACCTTCAATTCCGACACGGTTAATCTCAATACCTCGGGTATCAGGAGTAGCTTGAACATCTGGCAGCTTAGACTTATCAAACATAATTACCTTTCCATTTGTTTTATTTCCGTGACCATTTCCGGAAATTACTAATACATCCGCAGCAGGTAAAACTTTTTCAATATAAGAATCGCCATTACCGTTGTCTGACATTTTTTCTCTCCATAAAATTTACTTTCCTGAACTACCAAAACCGTGAATACCTCTTACGCTTTCAGACAGCTCCTCTGTTACTATAAAATCTGCATCATGCGTAGGAACCACTACTATTTGTCCTACACGATCTCCTTCATATATCTGGTAGGGCTTCATTACCAGATTAATCAGTATGGGACCTACTTCTCCTCTGTAAGTTTCATCTACGGTCCCAATGTGAGTAAATACCCCTCTTGTGGCTAAACCACTTCGACCATAAATTAAGATCTTATGTCCTGGAGGGATATCACAAGCCAAACCACATCTAACAATCTTAGGCTCAAAGGGATTGAGTGTTACATTTTCAATAGCGTAAAGATCCCATGCGGCGTCGCCTGGCCTTTGTTTCTTGGGTAAATTTGCTTCTTTACGTAATTTTTTTACTTTGACTTGGATTCTTTCCATTCTCCCCTCTATTTATATTACACTGTAAGAGTTACTTCTTTCAGGAAACCCCACCTGTTCCCTTGTTTAAGATCAACGGACATGGGGACATTCATTGTGCCGATAGGCCTCTCTGTTTCTTCTTTGATAATTTCAGTAGTTGTTGTGACTTCACTATCAGGAGTTTCATAAACGAGAGAGTCGTGCACTGTGAGAACTAACTTAGCATGTAAACCTTCTTTTTCTAATCGTTGTTTAATTCGAATACTAGCAATACTTGTCATGTCAGCCGCGCCAGATTGAATAGGAGCATTCTTAGCCTGTCTTTCAGCTTCTGACTTTATAACATCGTCGGAACTGATAATTCCAGGTAAGCGTCTAATACGTCCGAAATAATTAATAACATATCCCTGACGTCGAGCAAGTTGCACCTGATTATGTAACCAAGCTTTAGCTTTGGGATATCTACAAAAGAAGGTGTATACAACTCTCTCGGCCTCTTCTTCAGAAATTCCCAGCTGCTGAGATATAGACCAAGTTCCTCTACCATACATTAAACCGAACACAATAGCCTTAGCATCTTGACGTTGTTTCCTTGTGACCTTTGCAAGAGGAACACCAAAGGCACTTGCCGCTGTCATTGTGTGAATATCTTGCTTCGATTTAAGGTCCTCGATCATTTGAAGATCTTGGGAATATACAGCCCAGAACCTAAATTCAGCCTGACCATAGTCGGCCTCAATTAATGTATGTTCAGGTTTTGCGACAAAAATTCCTCGAATAGGAAGGAGTTCTCCTTCTTTAGGCCGGGGAACATTTTGAAGGTTGGGTTCACTGGAGGCTAGTCTACCCGTTACTGTACCATGTTGCTTATATGTGGAATGGATCCGACCGTGAGCATCAACATGTCGTGACAATCCTGTGATAAATGTACTAAGGAGCTTAGTACAATCTCTGTACTCCAAAAGATTTTTTGGTACTATGTGATGAGGATATAACTTCGCTAAGTTAGACAAAGCTTCCTTATCCGTAGATAAAGCACCTTTCTTTGTCAGCTTAGATGTTTTGAACTTTAATTTATTATAAAGGACTTCTCTTAATTCTTTCGAAGAATTGAGATTGATGGGGCCTACAGTGTCGACAATTATCTTTTCGATAGAATCTTTTTTCGTAGTATATTCTTGACGTAACTTCTCGATATAATCGGCGTCAATTTGTACGCCCTCAATTTCAGCTTGTAACAAAACATCTCTCATAGGATTAACGATCTGTTTGTACAGACGCATCAATCCCTGCTGCTGAATTAATGGCTCAAATTTTTTGAAAAGACGGAAAGTACAATCGGCGTCTGCAGCGTTATACTTGGTCAATACATTAAAGGGCAGCATTATAAACTGCCTCTTGAATTTCCGGTTAGCCGCGAAAAAATCATCTACTTCCTTATCGTAGCCGCCCATATCAGTAAAGACCCACGCCAAATCTTTTAATCCATGAAGTCCTTCTGCATTCTCATCAATCAAATGATGAGCTACCATTGTATCAAAATAAGCGTTGTTAATATTGATACCTTTGGCGATTAAAAACTTGAGATCAAATTTCGAGTTACTTACTAATAGTCGCCGAGCGTAAAAATTATGATTATCCTCAACTTCCATACAATATTGATATTTATCATATGTAGGCAGGGAGGGTTGCCCATAGAATTTTTCAATCTTTTCGACGACGGAAACAAAAGGAACTAATTCTCTCTCTCCGAGTAGTTGACCGGCTGTATAATTCTTTCCGAGCTTGTATTGAAGAGATTTGTGAATGTGAGGTGCAACTAACTTTAAAAATTTACTAGAAGCATCTTTATTTGCTCGTAATCGGAAAAGAGTCTTCTCAGAAGCGGGAGAGGTGAAGGTAACTAATTTAAATTCGATATCCCAATTCTCTTTGAAATAATGTATAATAGTTAAATTTTCTTCTTTAGAAAAAGATGCAGTAGATAGATTAACAGTATCACATCTACCTAATGAACCATCATCCATATACCAGAAAGCTATACCTCTTGCATCAAGCAGATTCAGATAGGCGGTAGAGATACTCTTGCGAGGTGTGTATAGCATAGCATGTATACTCTTTAACTCTGGTAAGCATGATGTCCCTCCCTCAAGGAGAAGAGCTCCCTTTCTCTTATTAAAACCTCTATTCTCATTCTCTCTGCAATAACTTCGTTTACAAAGGGTTTTTAGAACATCTTTTTTATAATTAAAATATTCTCGCTGCTTATCTCCATGGGCAAATTTAAAATAAGGATTTTTTGCCCCGACTCCTTCTTGAATACAAAGAGAAGAATCTCCCAAGAGAGAGCCTAATATCATCTGATATTGGTGATTATCAATGGTAGAATAATAAAAAATGTTATCCCCCACTATTATTTCCTTGGTAGGAATATATCCTCTATCAGTATAGACCCTGTGGTCGGGGGTTAAAATTAGACCGCTATCACCTTTTTTATTCTTCTTAGTAGTATTAGTAACAATTTTAAGCCATTGGGTATTCTCATCATAGAATCTAGACCAGCCTACGACTTTCTTATTTTCGATCTTTTGGGTCGCAATATTATAACTAGGTACCTCCACCTGTAACTTCTTTGTTACTATTTCATGAATTGTTTTAGTAGTACCATCTGCTAAAGTAATAGGCGTAGTCGCGTAAAAGCAATTATGGAAGATCTTTTTTGACGGAAGAGCTAGGACAACTTTTAATCTATCTATAATTTTAAGGTAAGTAGCGTCGTCCCAAAAACGTGTAGTTGGTTCTGTAGGATCTAACTTGGACTTTAAAAGAGGGAGACACCAGCCATCCCTCTCTTTCCAAGAAAAGCCAATACTTATAATGTCTTCTGTCTGCCAGTTGAGATTAGTAGTTTCAAGGTCTATTGAAATTTCGGGCTCTGTTTCGAGAAAAGAAAAAAGTTGTTCTATCTTTTCCTTATTATCGACGGTAGTATAATTACCTAATCCAAGAGGTGTTAACTCCTTCTGGAACTGAGCATTACTAATTCTAATCAAATCCTGCACAGTGACACTTTCATATTGTGGATTACGAATGACAGCAGCAGGATGATAAATAGGCATCACCTTGCACTTGTAATCTTCTGACCAAATTTCTAATCCGCGCTTCTTTGAAATGTTGACGATACGACTACGCATGATATATTTTAAAGCAATACTACCTGCGGGGACAATTATTGTAGGCTTAATCTCAGCTATTTCCTTTTCTAGATAAAGAGAGCATGCCTCCATCTCCTCATACGTAGGGGGACGCACTTGCTTCTTCTTATCTTCACTCTTTGGAAGACAACGAACCACATTAGAGAAATAAACCTGACGATAATCCATACCCGCCTGCTGCATCATCTTACGAAGTAAGAGGCCTGAGGGGCCGCAGAAGGGTTGACCTAAGTCATCTTCTCTTAAACCTGGACCTTCTCCTATGACAAAGATTCTTGCATCTTTTGGGCCATTACCATTGACAACGTGCTTTCTATTTTTGCATAGACCGCACTTCTCGCACTTTAAATTATCCATTACTTCCTCTTTACTTTCTTCTTCTTCTCTATTAATACAGGTTTTCCATCCAAATCTTTAATCTGGAATCCAAAAGTTTCTAAAACTTCTTTAACTTCAGGATCAGCTGAAACAATAACACACAATGTTAAGCATGTAAATAAGTCTCGGGACAACTTATATCCCTTATAAAAAACTACTTCACGGGGTTGAGGGGCTTGGGAAGGAGCTGTAGGTTGTACTTGTGTTCTTTGAGACATCTGAGATATCTTTTCTGCGTTAGTACGAGCTATGAGCTCTGCAGCTGTTTCTCCTGGTTTAACTTCAGGATCTAATTTAGAAGCCTTCTGTACCCTTGCAAGAAAGTTAAGATCCACTGGTTTGTCGGTCATTTAAGAATTTCTCCTTCTTTTTTTTAAGTAACGTTTGAAATATCTCGTATGAAAATAAAATCCAGCTATTCCCAGTAGAACCTTTGAGACAAAATGTTGAAGCTAGATTTTTCTCCCATACTATTCTTAGGGGCTCTCTAATAATTTTGAATCTCTTATTTTTATTAATTTCAAAAGTTTCTATTGGGAAGCCTGGCGCGAAGTTCAAAAAATTTATACACTCTGCCTTATCACAAACGACAAACATTCTATGAGAGCGAGCACCTGTAAAGGCGCCTATAAAAAATGGGAGACGATCATCAGCTAGAGCTTCTTCATTATTTTTAATAAGCCATGCTTCTGGAACAGTTACAATCATACCATCTTTTCGTAATTCTTTTCTTCTTTTACATTCTATATGAATCTGCTTTTCAAAGAAAGGAACATTACGCGATATAACATCTCCTTTCATTCCGCGATGTGCTCCACTGGTAGGAGTTCTGTGGCATCTGTCAAATACAGGTTGTTCCCGTTTTTGATCTGCAAGTTCTAGTAGAAAAGACTCTACATCATGTTCTAATTTATATCCACGATTGCGTCCCATAAAATTTTCCTTTTACTCGTTTATCAATTCGCTTTCTATACCTGTTCTTTGTAATTTAATTTTCTTGTCTGCATGTATCTTTACTTTATCAATATGTGAAACTAGTATAATTTGCCGTCCTGTTAGTTGGCTGTATTGCTGTAAGAATTTTCCGAAGCGTTCCTGATACTCTTCACTTATATGAACGCCTATCTCATCCAATACCACAGGACCCTCTATTCTAGGATAGCATAAATCTATAACTACTAGCCGCAGAATAGTGGCAATAATATTTCTTATACCGCCTGCTTCACTGTGAACTAAATCCATATACTGATTTAAATTTGAATCCCATAATCTAAAATCAACGGTAACCGCGCCGCCTTTCCTATTATCAAAAATTATTTTAAACTGTAATGCTTTATCTCCGTAGACTTCTTGTACGGCCTGTGTTACAATAGTCTCAATTCTGGTAACACTTTTCTCTCTTGTTTTTTCGGAGACTTGCTGGAGGAGGGTAGCTGCTTTAAGGAATACGTCGCTTTGTTCTTCAGTTTCAATTATCTTAGCTTTATTAAAAGATATTTGACCTTCTATAATTTTCCGTTGTCCTTCTGTATATTGCAGTTTTCTATCCGCAGCCAATACTCTTTCTTCAAATTCCTTTAACTGGGTAAATTCCATCTTTGCTTTACTCTGTTCCCCATCGCCTCATCAACTGTTAAGTTGATTCAACTCGCTCCAATCGAATACCTGATCACATATAGTACAGTGAAATTTCTTTTCGGATATCCAGTCCGCGTTATGCTTTCCTCGTACTAAACAAACTAGACTTACTTTCTTGTTTTCCATATGAAGTATCCACCTCAACAAGGGCACCATTATTTTTTAAAAACTTAAGAGCAGCCGCTTCAGGCGTCAAAGCAGATGTCACAAAAATAGCGTATCCACGTAATGTTACTCTGTACTTAGACATTACAATAACTCCTTTGGAATGTTACTCTTTGTAATCTCGGACTCTATATACTTATATAATTTATCAATAACATTATTTAAGTTATTTGATACCAACTCCTCTTTGGAAACAATATTTAATTTTTCAACCTCAGTGAATAAGGTTTGAAGATCTACTAGTATTCGCTCCTTCTCTTCGTTAAGTACCTGTTCCCTTGTTTGAGCAACAGTCTCCTTCTTTCTCAGGTCTGACAGTTGCGAACGAAGATCTTTTATATTGATACTCATTATTCCCGGAGTGTAACAGGAGGGGAATATACCGCCTCGCTTGTGGTTGTCTCATAAACTTTAACAGCTGTTACAACAGCCCAATCATCATTTAGGAGAAGGCCCGCTACCTTAAAAAGGTCGATACACATATTCTCTGCGGTGGGATTACCATTTATGATATAGTGACGCTGATTCTCTTTCTCAACGAATTCAATCAAGGAAGAGTCCTTACTGGCTATAATCAGGGAGTGATCCCAGTTATCGTCGATCCACTGCTTTAAAGGCTTAAACTCACCAAAATCCTTAACAAAGTCATAATCGTTAAGTAAGCGCTTTTGCGAAGTCATCTCTATAGTAACTACATAAGAGTGCCCATGTAGATTACGACAATTACCTGGATATCCATTAATCAAACGATGTCCCGCCTCAAACCTTAACTCTTTCGATACCTTCATCATTTTTGTAAAACCTCCACTAGCTGCCTTTGTGCTAAGTCGCTTTGAAATTTCAAATCCGCCCCATTAAATAACTCACCCTGAATTTCCATATCAAATTCACCATCAACTGAAGAAGAGATACGCTTTCCTTTTTTCGCTAGTTTCAATCCCGCTAAATGCAAATAGAACTTCTCAGTCTCTAAGTCTATATATGCATTAAGCGAACGTACTCCACCTAATTTTTTGTTCCCTACTTTAACATTGGTTCGAACGGGATGCTCTGTATCAATCTCTAAGGTGATTTTCATCGTAGTACCTCAGCTACCCAAATAGGACGAACATTGGAAACAAAGATACCACCTCTCCCAGTTACCCAGCCAACCTTGTGACTTATATAATGTATTTGACCGGACTTACGTAAATCTTGTAATACGTTATCCAGGCGCCTATCATTTCGTACGCAGAGTATTTTTGATAACTCTTTAAACTTTAAGGGGCCAAACTCACGTAAAGCTTTGAGGGCTTTAACTCTTAAACCAGCTACTGCAGGATTGATCATAAAGTCTCCTAATTTAATGCTTTTGCTGACCTGATTCTATTAATTGCCTCATTTATAATTCTCTTCTCTATATTAGAATTATTTCCCACTTCGGTTACAAGTGCTTCAATATCCTGACTTTGAAACTGCGTTGACTTTATACTATCGATAAAACGTTTCAAATTAATCTCTTCTTCCTTTTCTCTTTCATGACGAACTAAATCAAAAATGTCGTCACCCTTTACTGCGCCTAATGAAATAGACTCAAACTTATATGTTGATGAACCTGATGCTTCGAATAATATTACACTAGGATCTACATCTTTTTCCGCAATACTGGTTCGTACTAGTACTCCGGGATTTATAACTACTGAATGATCATTTTCCTTAATGAAAGGAAGGTGAAAGTCTCCAGAGAAGACTACAGTATTTTTTATAACTTTCAGAATATCATGTGCACTCATATGATCATAGGGTACCTCATAGGGCACTACCATGTTATGTGTGAAGATAACACTAGCTTGGAAGTTCCTATACATATCTAAATTATGTTTATTTGTATGATCATAACCTATTAGCTGGATACCTTTAAAAAGTAACTCACCTAGGTGTTCCATTACACCGGAAGCGAATAAGGTACCTATTGCCGTACCATTAACACCGTCTTTACATCCTTGAGTACAATGATTGCCTACGATAGAAAATAGAGGGCATCTAAACTGTACCATCTCTTCAATAACTTGGTTAACTAAAGAAGTATCGGGTTTAGCCTTATCAAAAATATCTCCAAGAAAGACTACAGCGTCAACTCCCTTTTCTATAGAGATTGATCTTATTTTACTAAGCTTAGATAATTGCATCACCCTTATGATATCTAATCTCTTAATTGGAGAGTGATCACAGAAGTGCCCATCTCCAACCACAATAATCTTCATTCATTATCCATTAAGCAAAAAATAATATAAGATATTATGCAATTTAAATCTAGTGTTTTGTAAGCTAATAGTTGTACTAAAAAGCCACAAAAACATATCCCTACTAGAAATACCGCCACATCTCTTCTAGTCATTAAGATATAATTCCAAGGGCCCTAGCCTCTTTGGGGGTCAGTTCCTTTTTAGCTCCCACCATTGCAAGAATTAAAGTCCTCTTCTTCCAAGTTTTGGCTATCTTGGTTGTAAGTAGAAATTCTACCGCCTTGAGATCTGCCTCTTCCTCTAACTGAACCGCCTTAGGCGACTTAGAAAAGGATGTGTTCCGAAGTTCATCATCAGTGATACGCCCTTCCTTCCACTGCTTATAATGAGTCATTTCGTGAAGATAGGTAAACATGGCTACCTGCTCAGACGTTAACTCTACCCCCAGAACTGAGGTGATCCTCTGTGCCTTCTCTTCAATTGCTTTTAAATCTAGAAAAATTACGGGACCTGCTTTGTCAGCATTGAAACATCCAAGAGACTTACCTATAACTAAAGGATTCTTAATAGTTGCTTCTTTATTCATTTTAGTCCTCATGTAAATCAAATTTTGTAGGGTCAATAGTTGCCCCACAACTTTCACATACTGGATTATTCTTAACTTCCTCTAAAATTTTATCTTTAGATTCAGAAATACTCTGTATGTGTATTCTCATATTTTTTACAGATTCTTCTGTGTTCTTCAACATTCGCTGCTTATTTTTTAACTGATCCAATAAATCTGTTGTGTGAATCAGTTGTTCAAGGCGACCAATTTCGGTTGAAAAGTTTATTTTCTTAAGTTCTTGAAGCCGTGAATATTCGTCCTTCCAGCGGCCTATACGACTAGAAAGTGTCGACCCTTTTTTATATACTTCCGAGATACATTTTAACTTAGATAGCCGATCTTTCTCAACCGCTATAATATCCTTATATATCTCTATATCTGCGAAACCCTTGAGTCTTTCTGTTAGTTCTGAAGTAGCACCCTTCAAAAGATCAACTTCTGCGGCTTTAGTACGACGGTCAGCATTCAAATCCTTCAAAGCATAGTCAATCCAATGTATACCGGACAGACGACTTAATATCTTTGCTTTATCAGGACCGGCATTATAAAACAAAAACTGGGGTTCATCTTGATTTGCAACATTAACAAATATGGGATCTTTATTTCCGATTTCGATGGGAGACACTCCAAGTATTTCTGAAACTTCTTTTGGTAAGGTAAAACCAAAATTTTCAAAATGCTTAATCGTACCGTCAGGCATTTTAATAATAATTCTATTTACCTTATCGCCTTTGTGTCGAGTTACTAAAGCTCCAGTAGACAGAAGGGCTATAATGGTAGCATATGGAGAGTTATGCCGCTGATATGCTTCATGCCACTCATTATAAAACAAAAGATTAAGAGCACGCACAACGCTACTCTTTCCAGAACGTGTAGAACCTACTATGCAGTTAAAGAACGGAGAGAACTTTATAACAGTGTCTACATGTGATTGGAAGTTAATTAATCTTAACTCCTGTATGCAAACCACTATGTCCCCCGCTTATTCCCGTATAACAAAATATGTTCTCGTGGACTATATCGATATCCGTGTTTAATGCACAACTCGTTTACCATCCTACCCCGCTCAAGAATGTCTTCTACCTTGATACCTTCAGCCATTAAGTAAATATAGCTAGGAGCACACTTTAAAGCCTTTTGAATCTCCTGAATCTCCTCAATATCCTTTTCACTTGAAACAACAAACTTTAGGTAAGCAGGATATCTTTTGAGGAGGGCTTCTAGTACTACTAGATTAATCCGCTTCTTCTCATGCTGTTTTTCAAAGCGAGTTCCTACCGGAGTAGAGGAACTAAGCTTGGGAGAAATAGAACAAATGATTCTACCCGTAAGATCCTGTCCATCTTTCTGTAACTTTGTGGGTACCTCTATATAATTTGTACCATTAATCTCTAGAGTTACCTGAAGTCCTGTAAAGATTAAAGCGGAGGTCAGATCTTGTACGTCTTTCTTCTGCTCCGTAGGCTCTCCGCCACTAATTATAACATTAGTAAGATTATTATCTCTTTTCTTTCCATCGGGATAGGTTGTCGCTAACTTTATAATCTCTTCATACACAGCTTGAGGTGTGGTTTCCTTCTGTTCGGGCTTCCAGCTTGTAAACCAGGAGTCGCATAGCGTAACTTTACCGGTCGTCTGATTCTTCCAACGACAACGAAGATTACAACCAGATGTCCTCACTAAAATTGAAGGAACACCCACGAGAGGACCTTCGCCCTGTGAACAAACGTAGATCTCACTGATATTCATTTATTCTCCTATCCAATAATCGTCGACTCTTTCTTGTATTCTTTGAAAAAGGTCTTTGTCACTTTTATTCATTTCTTCGGCCAAGATTTTATGAGCTGCTCCCAAAAGCTCTAGTGAATTGGTTCCTTTAACATCTTTAACAATCTGCGGAGCTTTATATTCTAATACAGTCACAATGCTATGAGCTACCTTATTTAATCCGTAAGGAGCATATAAAATCTTTTTAAGGAGTTCCTCGTGATTCTTTAAAGATGGGCTATCTGGAAGTAAACTCATGATTTTACACTATCAACACAAACAGGAAGACATTTCTCTTCAATAATACTCTGAGGCACTTCATAAATTACCTTTTCATCTAGAAAAGTATGACATGCTGAGCAAGTAGTTCTTGCGACAATTTTTAGAAAATCTACGACCAATTCTAGTTGAATAATGTGTCCATACTTATGAGTGCACTTTACATTGCATGTTATCATACTTATGGGTGGAAGCATATCAGGACTTATAACTCGATCTTTTATAGAGGCCATAAATAAAATAAGCCCC
>Ga0315284_10002842_pt1 | contig 24655 bp, 25 predicted proteins | sample YL17G09_16_MG_FD_203696 | JGI IMG/M metagenome (GOLD analysis project Ga0315284, IMG submission 203696) | Sediment microbial communities from Yellowstone Lake, YNP, Wyoming, USA - YL17G09_16 | ecosystem: Environmental > Aquatic > Freshwater > Lake > Sediment | place: USA: Wyoming | collected...
CGCCCAGAGTGGGTAATTTGTTTGAAAATGGGGTGGGTCATATCCGTGAAAAGGGGGTGGGTCGATTACTTGAAAATTCAGGCCTTATAGTGGGTCATTTCCCTGAAAATTCACAACTACTCAACGGTGGTCATGTGCTTTGGTAAGGCTGTAACGGACGGAAACGCCCCCGCCCCAGACCCCCTGGTGTGATTTCAATAACGATGGCGCGGTGACCGGCCTGGACTATTCCCGCCTCCTGGCGAACTACGGCAAGTATGGGGTCGACGTAGAATAGCATCGCTCCCCCCGCCTTTGGCTGAATTTCCCGCTGGTCTCTCTCATAACCCATCGTCCTGCCACTGGCATGAATGCCGCCTGACATCCCGTGGCACAATTTCATCACTGTTATTTTGACCCATCGCGAACATGATCAAACAGGCACTTGACTATGACGTAACGTCATGGTTTATCATACGGTTGAAGATGGACTACACGGTTAAACAACTGGCGGACCTGGCCGGTGTGAGCGTACGCACACTGCATTACTACGATCAGTTGGGTCTGCTGAAGCCGGAGTCTTACAGCGCAAGCGGTTACCGGCGGTACAGCGAGGCATCAGTGGTGCGCCTTCAGCAAATTATGTTTTTCCGCGAGCTGGATTTCAGCCTGGAAGAAATCAAAAAAATGTGTCCCAACCGGACTTCAACGTGCTTGAAGCGTTAAAGTCACACCGGGCACTACTGACGAAAAGGGCGGAACGCATCCACCAGCTTCTGGCCACCGTGGACAGGACCATTAGAAAACTAAAGGGAGAGACCGACATGGAGATAAAAGATTATTATCAGGGATTCAGCGATGAGCAGGTCGAGAGATACCGGCGGGAAGTGCGCCGCCGCTGGGGAGACGATACCTTGAAGGCGAGCGAAGCCCGGGTCACGGCGATGGATAAGGACAAATTTGCCGCAGTTCAGGCTGAGGGTGATGCCATTTTCAGAGCCATTAGTGACAACATGGCCAGGGAGTTTGATAGTCGTGAGGTGCATGAACAGGTCGCCAGGTGGCGGCAGTGGTTGGAGCACTTCGCCCATTATTCAGATGAGGCTATACTGGGACTGGGTCGGGCTTACAGCCAGCACCCCGAATTTGCCGCGTTCTTCCGCAAGTACCACAAAGACCTGCCTGAATTCATGACAAAAGCCATCGAATATTATTATGCAACCGGGAAATAATAACTGCGCTTTGATTGCCAAAACAGCCGTGAAATGCGTGGAGAGGACCCGGGTTAGCGGTTGAAGAGCACCGCGACGATGTCACCGTCCTGGACTTCGTAGTCACGCCCTTCGATGCGGTGCTTGCCAGCATCGGCCACCGCGGCTTCACTGCCGAGTTCGATCAGGTCATCATAACGGACCACCTCCATCCGGATAAAGCCCTGCTCCATGTCCGAATGGATTTTGCCTGCGGCCACCGACGCCTTGTCTCCCCGCCGGCACGTCCAGGCACGCACCTCATCCTCACCGGTGGTGAAGAAACTGACCAGCCCGAGCTTGCGGTAAGCCGCCTGCAGGAGCCGCTCCATGGATGATTCTGTCAGTCCCAGTTGCTTCAAGAACTCGGGCCGCTCGGCAGGCTCAAGCTGGCTGATATCGGCCTCGTCCTTGCCGCAGATAATGACGACTTCGGCGGACTCTGCGACGGCATGCTGTTTCAGGGCGCCAACATGCCGGTTCGATGCCTCTTCCATGGACTTGATATTGGCGATATAGAGCACCGGCTTCAGTGAGACGAGGTTACACTCGCGCACGCTGGCCAGTTCCTGGGGGTTGAGGGCTTGCCTCCGCGCCGGGATTCCCTGCTGTATGCCTGCATATACTTTTTCACAGTGCCCGCTTTCCCGCACCGCGTCTTTATCTCCGGCCCGCACCTTCTTCGCCAGGCGGGTTATCTTGTTTTCCAGTGTCACACTGTCCGCCGCCATCAATTCCAAGTCAACGGTTTCAATGTCCCGCACAGGGTCGATAGAGTCGTATTCGAACGGCACGTTGCCGTCTTCAAAACAGCGTACGACGTGCAGAAGCGTATCCACGTCCTTAATGTGCCCCAGCAGTCTGGCGCCGCGGCCGTTCCCCTGCGGAGACGATTTAATGCCGGGGATGTCTACCACTTCAAGGGTGGCGGTGACGAGCTTACGCGGGCAGTACATTTCCGCCAGCCTGGTGACTCGCTGGTCAGGCACGTTAACCACGGCCTGGTTCATCTCCGAGCCGTTATAGCAGGCTACCCCAGCGGCGGTAATCGCGTTGAAAATGACCGTCTTGCCGCATGACGGCAGTCCTATCAGTCCGCAGGTCAAACCCATATATTATCCATCCTGTTGACACGCACAATAAAGCACGCATTGATATTGGCTTGAAAAGCGCTTTTGAACCTGAGAGCAGGGTCTCGAGGCAAAAGGAGCTTGGTGTGAAGAATTTGCTTACATAACCACTACTAATATCATATCACCACTCGCGCCGCGTTGCACAACCCGTGCAAGGGGGAGAGGGCACACTGGTTTTTCGCAGACCATCATGTCCACATTCAGCGCCGCCGGCTTTTCTTTTCCTTGGGCGCCAGGGTTGAAGCATACTCCACAGCGCGCTGAAGCCACTTCCTGAATACTTCCTGAATACTTCAGGACTACCGTAGACAGCGGCAGGCACCTCCACATATTCCTTCATGACATGCCCTTTCACCGGTTCAAATGGTGCCGTGCCGGGCACGGAGGCGGTAATTTCACGCCTGTCTCCTTCGGAAAGGCGGATGAAAATAGATTTGCCGTGGACCCCGGCAAACATGTTGCCGTTGATAACATATACGGGCGCCCCGAACATTACCTTTTTCTGGCCGGGGAAACCCGTCATAACGGAATCGAGCAATTTTGTCAGTTCCGCAGATGGCTTTTCCCATTCCATGATAATCCTCCCCAGACTATTTTTCAGGCTCGCCGGTTAATCCCAATTACGCGTCCGGATGGCCGTGCCGGGGGCAATCAAGGCGTGGCAGGTTGCCAAAGCTTTTTTGACCTGTTTATAATATACCATCGTTTATCACACAAAAGGATGCAGAATATGAGAAATTCGACAATTATCGGCACCGGCTTTTATGTTCCTCCAGCCGTGTGGACCAATAACGACATGGCAAAAATGATGGACACGTCCGATGCGTGGATACAGGAACGCACCGGCATCAAGCAGAGACACATCGCGGAAAATGGCACGGGGTCAGCAGACCTGGGTAAAATAGCCGCGGAACGCGCCCTCGCCGATGCAGGCCTGTCGCCCGGAGACATCGACCTGATTATCTTCGCCACGCTTAACCCCGACTTTTTCTTCCCCGGTTCGGCATGCATTCTCCAGAGCAAGATGCCGGGCTTCGGCACAATTCCCGCCCTCGATGTCCGCCAGCAATGCACGGGGTTCATATATGCCGTCGCCATTGCCGATAGCTTCATCCGGACGGGCCTGTACAACAAAGTCCTCGTCATCGGCTCCGAGGTACACTCCACCGGCCTCGATTTCACCACCCGCGGCCGTGATGTGGCGGTGCTCTTCGGCGACGGCGCCGGGGCAGTGGTTCTGGCACCCGCTGAAAACGAAGGCGAAGGCGTGCTTGGCTATGTGCTCCATGCTCAGGGCGAGTTTTACGACAAACTCTGGACGCCGGCGCCATACGGCAACAAGCGTGAACGAGGATTTGACCCGGAAACAATCGCGCGCGGTGACCATTACCCCAAGATGGACGGCCGGGCAGTCTTCAGGTATGCCGTGCCTCGCTTCGGCGAGGCTATTAACGAGGTGCTGGAGAAAACCGGGCATAAAATAGGCGAGGTGGACCTGTTTATCCCCCACCAGGCCAATGACCGCATTACCTGGGCGGTAGCGGAAAGGATGGGCCTGCCCAAGGAGAAGGTCGTCTCCAACATCGCCAGTTATGCCAACACTACGGCGGCCACCATCCCCATCTGCATCCACGAAAGCCGGCAGGATGGACGGTTAAAGAAGGGGTCACTGCTGCTCTGTGCCGCCTTTGGTTCCGGTTTCACCTGGGCATCCGTGCTCATGCGCTGGACGGTTTAGCTGGCGCCGGCTTTTCCCGCGCCGTCATTGCCCGCGGGGTTTAGCCGCGAGACCCAAACGTCTACTTCGCCTTAAAATCCGGCTTGCGCCGCTGTGTAAACGCGGCCGTGCCTTCCGCGAAGTCATCGGTGCCGAGCAGGTATTCAAACAGCGCCGCTTCCAGCCTGATGCCTTCGTTCAGAGGCATGCTGTAGCCGCGGAGCATCGCCTCTTTGGCGGCGCGGACAGCCAGCGGACCCGCCTGGCAGAGGTCTTCCGCCCATTTACGCGCCCGCGGCATAAGCTCCTGGCGCGGCACCACTTCATTAACCAGCCCGATGCGGTAAGCTTCCTGCGCGTTTATCTGCTTGCCACTGAGGAGAATTTCAGCCGCCTTTGCCCACGGGATTTCCCGCGTCAGCCGCTGTGTAGCGCCCCAGCCTGGTATCAGCCCCAGGTTGACCTCCGGCGAGCCGAAGCGGGCGTGCTCGGCCGCAATCCGGATGTCGCAGATGAGCATAATTTCAAGGCCGCCACCCAGAGCCACCCCATTCACCGCGGCCACCAGCGGCTTATAAACTTCCATGTGACGCAGGGGCGTATCTGGCAGTTCCCACGGCTTGCCCCGGATTTTCTTCATATAGGGAAGTGTTTCGGCGATATCAGCGCCCGCAGAGAAAGCCTTTTCCCCGGCGCCAGTGACTATGCCCACCCACACATCCTCATTCCCACGGAACGCAAGCATGACCTCCCGCAGTTGTTTCAGCATCTGGACGTCAACGGCATTGTAAGCATCCGGCCGGTTGAGAGTAATCGTGGCGATTTTACCTTCAATGTGATAATCGATTGGCATGCTATCTCCTTCCGCGGAATCAATGGGCAAACTGGCACAGATTATATCACATCACGTGTGCAACCGGGCACATGCTCGGCTATAATAGGCTAATCTTTTGTCGGCTTATATGACTCATCCCGTCCGGAGGAGGGAAACAATGATAGGAAGTGCGTCTCTATCGGGCCTGGCGGTTCAGGGCAAAGGCATCAAGTCGAAGCGCTGGTCGTCCTTCGATAAGACCGGCGGCAACGCCGATATGTGGATAGTCCCCGCAGGAAAGACCATCACACTGGGCGAGATGAAAGGCGCCGGCTGTATCAAGCACATCTGGATGACCACCACTCACGATGACAACAACCTGCGCCGCCTCATCCTGCGTATATACTGGGACGGCCAGGATACACCCTCGGTGCAGTGCCCGGTGGGTGATTTCTTCGGGCTGGGACACGCACGCGGGGTCTATTTCAACGCTCTGCCATTCCAGGTCTCCTACCTGGCTATGAACTGCTGGTTCCCAATGCCTTACTGGCACGGCGCCAGGGTCACGGTGACCAACGACACTGACAGGGACAGCTTTCTGTATTTCTACATCGATTACCAAGAGTGGGCGAAACCGCAGGCTGACCTGGCGCGTTTTCATGCCTGCTGGCGCCGTCAGCTCGTGGTGAAAAAAGAGGAGAAAACAGGCACGAATGCCCGTGGCATGGTGGACCGTCTGAACACCACCGGCAAAGACAATTACGTTATTCTTGACGCACACGGCAAAGGACATTACGCCGGGTGTTTTTTGCACATCGATACGAACGAGCCGGGGTGGTGGGGAGAAGGCGATGACATGTTCTTCATCGACGGAGAGCCGTGGCCGCCATCGCTCCACGGCACGGGCACCGAAGACTATTTCTGCGGGGCATGGAACTACAACCGCCTGCGGGAGACCTACTCCGCGCCGTATCACGGTTATTTTTTCCGTGGCAACGCGGACTACACGGGCAAGCATTCCCAGTACCGCTTCCATGTTGAAGACCCGGTCTATTTTGAGAAGTCGCTACTGTTTTCAATTGAGTACGGGCACGCCAATGACCGCCAGGGAGATTGGACGAGCACGGCTTACTGGTACCAGACGGGCAGGATACGGCCTCTGCCGGAGATACCGCCATTTGAAGAACGTCTGCCGTACGCGTTCGGTGGGCTGGAAAGATGGCCCGGCAAGGACCGCAAAGGACTGCCCTTCTGAAACCTGCCAGGACGGAAAATCCGCCCCGTCATTCCCAGCTTGAACGGGAATCTACGTAAAACCTTTCGGTGGCAAACTCATTTACAGTTTGTCCGTCTCCTGTTTTGCCAGCGTGGCACCCGCCCGGAAGATATTGCGGGCAATAAAGCTCGGCTCGGCACCCGCGCGGGCGGTCAGCAGTTCGCTTTTGAGATTCCAGGCCTCTTTCCGCAGGGCTTTCTCCGCGCTCCCCTTAATGACAAAATCGACCATGTGCAGTGAAAGCTGGATATTCTCCAGGCCACCCGCCGCGTGCAGTGACTTCGCTTCGTTCATCAGCTTTTCCGCGCCGGCAAGTTTCACCACCCGCGCGGCGGTGGCGGCGCTCTTCGACGGGAATAACTCGCCGGGGTTGCCATTATACCAGCCGGCATACCGGCGCTGAACGCCGTGGATAATGAAGGTGGGGTGACCGTAGACCGGCTGTAGCCATGGCTTGCCCGCCATGTCTTCCGGAATCATCACGCCGTCTATAATTTCCTCAATCCCGCACCCCTCGTTAAGCAGTTTTACCACTTCGTCTTCGATAAACCGCAGGTATCTGGCGGTGTCCAGCAGGACTTCCTGTGCCAGGTCAGCCTTCAAGACCTGCCCGGCGGCAACCACATAATCGGGGTTTTTGCCTGCCACGCGCTCCAGGGCTTCCGCCCATTCGAGCGCATACCGCTGGACCTTGAAGGGATTGCCCACGTTCGGGGCGCCACTGATCAGCAGGTCGCCCACCAGCGCCGTCTTCCGCTCGGGCACCCATACCCAGAGACAATCATCCGTTTCGCCGTAATACGAGTAAAGCTCAAGGGTCAGCCCGCCCAGCTTGAATTTCATGGCGTCCTTAAAGGCGATATCGGGGTAAAAGAACTGCTGAGGCAGGACCGGCTCGCCGGACGGGATGGCAAACTGGATAGTGTTGATGTATTCGTGCAAGCCCTTGAGCCGCTGGTACTTATCGAACCGCCGGGCCACGTTTTCGTGCCCGATAATATGCGGCCGCGGATATTTCCTTTCATCCGCATCGGCGTAGAACGCCGGGACACTCCAGATGTGGTCCATGTGCCCGTGCGTGTAAATGATGAAGCGAATGGGCTTGTCCGTCCGTTTACGTATGGCTTCAATGGCGCGCTTGCCCGCACGGTTGCCCATCGGCACGTCAACAACGATAACTCCCTCGTCCGTGTAGACAACACTCGTGTTGCTGATGCCCAGCCGTACTATACCCGGCGCGCACTCTTCCTCCGCCGTACGGCCAACCAGGGAACCTTCGTACCATTTCACCATGTCTTTTTCAGCCACGGAAACCTCCTCGAACGCATTCGTTTTGTATTTGGCAGGTTTATACGCTAGTTGGGCCGTAAGGTGCCGGCAAAGACCTGCCAGGCAAGAGCCGACTTGGCGATCAGGCTCAGCAACACATATACCCTTTCGCCATACAGGTAATCTTTCCACTTCCCCACTTTCCGGTATTGGAGCACCATGTTAAAGGCAAAGCTGAAAAAGAACACAAAGAGCGTAGGCAATACGAAATAGACAAAGGTGGGCACACTACCTTCTGAAGTGGAGAGCGAGCCGAAGAAATAGATGGCGATAGCTATCCAGGGAACAATACCGGCGATGCAGCCCACCGCATAAGAAAGCCAGTTCGTTTTCGAGGTCGTCTGGTTATGCACCTCCATTATCATGCCACATAGGTTCATCACGGCCGTCAGCGCGAACGCCATTAGTAGCCCGGCAATATCGTAAAGACCGCACAACATGCCGATGAGAACAATCATGACGGAAGCACTCAGGGAGTACTCGCACCAACGCGCGTAATTGATGCCTTTCTTCAGGTTGGCGGCATACCAGTTGAACACGCCCGGCGATGAGATGGTGAAATGGGCAACCGCGGAAAGGAGGAGAAAAACCGCAACGAGAGGTCCAAAGGGCAGGTTGATAATCACGTGTGTTACCGGTTTCAAACTGCGGGTTGCCGCATCAAAATTGAGGAATGAGGTGGTGACAGGCAGCGCGAAATTACTGCTCAAAACCAGTATTGCCACCGCCTGGACAAGGTGGAAGAAACCCATGACCACGTTATAGGTACGTAGTTTCCTGAATGCGGGTTCTACCCCCATATGCGCCTCCTTCAGGGCTTTCGACTAATTATGTTGAGGGAAGCAAGAATTGTCAATATGCGGGTCCGTACCTGGCTATCCTTCTGCGCTTTTTTCGGAGCATATTTCAAACTGCGCCGCAACGTGTATAATAGGATAGCCTGGAGGAGGTAAATAAGCCTATGACAACCGCAGAGCAGAAACCGGCCGTTAGGCCTCTATCCACCAAGATGATGAAGCTCTCTCCCGATATGAAAGACGGCGTCCTGCTGGGAAGCCGCTGTAACGAATGCGGCACTTACTTCTTCGGGGCGCCGCAGTTCTGCGTTCGCTGCACCTCGAACAGCCTGAAACAGGTGGAATTGAGCAAGCAGGGCAAGCTATACACCTACACGATTGTCCGGCAGGCGCCGCCAGGGTGGCAGGGACAGGTCCCCTATATCCTGGGCGCGGTGGCATTACCGGAAGGACCGCATATCACTTCCGAAATCATCGATTGCCCGGAAGAAACGGTCAAAATCGGGATGCCCCTTGACGTGGTTTTCCGCGCCGGCGGCAAAATGATGGACGGCACGGAGATTATCGTATTCAAATGGCGTCCCGCGCAGGCATAGCGCAGAAGACAGAAGGAGGAGAATTCCATGGCAAGAGCGATGGCTGTCAATGTGAGACCGCAGCGTGAAGTTGTTATTGCCGGGGTGGGTCTGCACCCGTTCGGACGGTTCCCTGAAAAAGCCATTACTGACCTGGCACGGGAGGCCGTGCTGGAGGCGCTCGTGGACTCAGGCATCAAATTCAAGGACATCCAGGTCGCCTATTTTGGGCATGTGTACCAGGAAGGCGCCACGCCCGGCGAAATGACCCTCCGCCAGATGGGCCTGACCGGTATTCCCGTGGTTAACGTCGAAAATGCCTGTTCCTCCGGTTCGACGGCGCTATGGCTAGCATACTGGAATGTGGCGATGGGCATGTTCGATATCGCCCTCGCTTTCGGCAGTGAAAAAGTGCCGCGCGGACCGGTGGCGACCACCGCCGAGGGTAGTCCGATGCGCTTTCTCGGTTCGGATTTCATGATGGCGGCATACGCCATGGGGATGCGTCGCTACATGGAGCTGTACGGCGCCGCGCCCGAAGCCTTCGCCTCGGTCTCAGTGAAGGCGCATAAGAACGCGGCGATCAATCCCTACGCTCACTACAAGAAAACCTTTACGCTGGAAGAAGTCATGAACTCGCGGAAAATCGCCGACCCCCTGACTCTCTACCAGTGTTGTCCCACCAGTGAAGGCGGCGCCGCGGCGGTCGTTATCGCCAAAGACATCGCGCGCCACAACGTGAAGGACCCCGCCCGGTGTGTCAGCATCATCGGCGCGGCACTGCGCACCCAGAAATGGAGTGATGAAGAGGAAGACGAAGGCGGACAGATTGCACTCGCCGGCAAAGACGCTTACGAGATGGCGGGCGTCGCTCCCAAGGACATCGACGTGGTGCAGGTGCATGACGCGGCCACGAGCGGCGAAATTTCCTCGGTGGAAGCGCTGGGACTCGTGCCGCACGGCAAAGCCTGGAAAATGGAGCTTGACGGCGAGATGGACATCTCCGGACGTTTGCCGGTGAACACGGATGGCGGTCTGCAAGGCATGGGACACCCATTCGGCGCCACCGGCATCCGCATGGTCCACGAGCTGTGCACGCAGTTGCGCGGGGAAGCCGGCGTGCGGCAGGTAAAGAAGGCGAAGATAGGGCTGGCACAGAACTCCGGGGCCGGCGGCGTGGCAACGGTGTTTATCGTGAGGAAATGAGATTCGTGCGGTTCCTGACATTGGGGTGAACGGCGAAGACGCCACCCGCACCAGCCAATTGCGGCGTGCCGCAACGAGTGAGTGGCGGCACTTCTTCTTACCCCTGCAGCACTTTGCTCAGAAATAGCTTTGTCCGCTCGTGTTTGGGGTTGGAGAAAAGTTCTTCCGGCGGTGCTTCCTCGATGATTTGCCCCTCGTCCATGAAGATGATACGTTTGGCCGCGGCCCGGGCAAACCCCATCTCGTGACTGACCACCACCATCGTCATGCCCTCCTTCGCCAGCGCCAGCATCACGTCCAGCACCTCTTTTATCATCTCCGGGTCGAGGGCACTGGTCGGTTCGTCAAAAAGCATAATGCGCGGGTTCATGGCCAGGGCGCGGGCAATTGCCACCCGCTGCTGTTGCCCGCCAGATAAATGCGCCGGGTAGGCGTACGCCTTCTCCGGAATGCCCACCTTTTCCAGCAAGTTGAGGGCTATGTCCTTTGCCTCTTCCTTCTTCCGCCGGCGCACCACTTTCTGCGCCAGCAAAAGGTTATCCATCACGGTCAGGTGCGCAAATAGATTAAAGGACTGAAAGACTATGCCGATTTCTTCGCGTACGGCGTTGATATTCTGCGTGCTGTCCAGGCAGATGCCATCGACCGTAATATGGCCGTTATCGTATTCCTCAAGCCGGTTGATGCAGCGCAGGAGAGTGGATTTCCCCGAGCCGGAAGGCCCCACGATGACCAGCACCTCGCCCTTCTGGACCTGCAGGTTGACCCCGCGCAGGGCATGCACCCTGCCGAAGCGCTTGTGGACATTTTCGATGTGGATTATCGGACCTGTTGTCATCTTTCAAACTTTGTCCGGCGCTCAAGCCAGTTGACGAGGCGGGCCGAAAACAGCGTCATGACCAGGTATAGCAGGGCAACCATTGTCCAGACCTCGATGGGATTGAAATGCGTTGCCATGAACTCGCGACCGCGTCGCGTCATGTCCGCGACCGCCACGACGCTCACCAGTGAGGAGTCTTTAAGCAGGGCGATGAACTCGTTCCCCACCGGCGGCAGGATGACACGGATAGCCTGCGGCAAGACCACATGCCGCATCGCCTGGAAATAGGTCATGCCGAGACTGCGGGCGGCTTCCATCTGCCCCTTCGGGATACTCTGGATACCGGCACGGTAGATTTCGCTCATGTAGGCGCCGTAGCAGAATACCATCCCTACAACAGCCAGCAGAATCGCGTTCGCCTGGTAGGTGACCAGCGCCGAGATGTGCGTCCACCTGCCAATCTGCTGGATGATCACGGGAAAAGCGAAGTACCACCAGATTAGCTGGACAAGAAGCGGCACTCCCCGGACAAGCTCCACATAAAGCGTGGCGACAAGGTTGATGGCGCGGTTTTTGGAGAGCCTGCCCAGCCCTCCTAGCAGGCCCACCAGCAATACAAAGACGAAAGAGACCAGCGTGAGGAAGACTGTGACCCAAAGTCCGTCCCTGACAAAGAGTATGACCCGCCAGTACGGGTCGGGTTCAAGTACGCTAAGCAGGACAATGACGCCCGCCACCAGCGCCACCAGCCACCACCAGACATCCATATGGGACTGCGGCTCGGCGCCGGGGATACGAGTGAGTTCCTGCTCGGCAATTTTCGGTTCGCGGCGGGTAAACACTGGGACACACCTAAAAGGGGCACATGGGGGAGGGACAATACCCCTCCCCCGCCATAATTCTATCATTTCCCCGCGGGTGGAAGCGCCCGGGGGCAGGTGGATATCAGTTACAACCGACTATTTCTCAAGCCACTTCTTGGATAGCTGGGTGATAAGCCCTTCGTCCTTGACTTTCTTCAACCCTGCATTAAGCCTGTTCAGCAGGTCGGTTTTGCCCTTGGCGACCGCGATTCCGTAGTTTTCCTCGGTGAAAGTGGTGCCCACTGTCTTCAGCCTAGTGGAGTTCTTGCCCGCGTAGTTCAGTGCAACCGGGTTATCGCATACCACCGCATCGATCTGGCCGTTCATCAGGTCCTGGAACGCCAACCCGATGTCGTCATAGGTCTTCAGGGAGGCGCCGGCAATTTTGCCTACCTCGATGGCGCCTGTAGTAGCAATCTGTGCGCCCACTTTTTTCCCGCCGAGGTTGTTCTTGCTGGTGATACTGGTGTTGTCCACGCGCACGATCACCATCTGCCCCGCCTCAAAGTACGGGTCTGAGAAGAGCATCTCTTTTTTACGGTCGTCCGTGATGGTTATCGAGGAGATAGCCGCATCATATTGACCCTGCGCCACACCGGCCAGCAAGGGGTCAAAGGCGACGTTGACATACTCGATTGTCAGATTCTCTTTCGCGGCGATGGCATTCAGCAGGTCGATATCGAAGCCTTCGATCTGCTTGGTCTGCTCATTGACAGACTCGAAAGGCGGCCAGGTGGCGTCAGTAGCCACACGGACCGTCAACGGCGACTTCGCACTGCACCCACCGAGTAAAAGACTGACAGTGACCAGCCCCGCCAACCCAAACCAGAGTAAACGTTTCATACTGCCTCCTTATTCTGCACTCAATTGCCTGATTATCAGCCCATCATGTGAGCAATTTTGACCGACTTCGGAAGACGCGCCCAGACTTCAAGCTCTTCCCGGCAGGGGCCATTGACGACAGCGCACTCTTTGCCCAGCACCATCGTTTCCTGCTTATCCCCGAACCGGGGCCACTCGCCCAGGCTTTCACAACCCGGATTGCCGGTGCGCGCAAATGCTACCCAGGCGTCCTGCGTCTTCCGGACCAGGGTATCAGCCTCCGGTCCCTGCCCCGTTAATACGGGGTCGGTAGTGCCGAAGACAAAGCCCAGTTCGATGGCGTGACAGGCGCCCAGCCTTCCACCCAACGCCGGCGACTTCCACGTGAAGAGATAGCTGTAAACATCCCGGCTCTGCTTCCTCTGCGCTTCCAGCAACCGGAAAGCGCCAAGCCGCATCGTAGCATCGGTCTGAATCGCCGAAAACAGCTCGCCCGGAGTCACCGACAAACCGCGCCGGGAACGGATTTCACGGTAGGCTTTCAGTATGCCCGGCGTATATTCCGCCGGGAGCATCCCCTCGAGCCGCTTCGCCAGTCCGGCTTCATCAATCGCCGTGACGTCCATGTACATCTTGGTCTCTTCCAGCGTGCTCCCCACCATCAGTGGAATGGACTTAGCCGATCCTTTTTCTACCGCGGTCTGAGGGGGTTCCGGCAACACCTTGCCGTCGGCGACCGCGCGGAACCGAACTTCACGGCTCCGGGAAAATTTCGCCTGCGCGGCGAGCAGTCTATCCACACTCAACGCCCGCAAGGCGGATACATCTTTGGCGTTGACCCCGACCGCATTGAGAAATACCTCGCTGGCATGTCTCGCCTCGTCAGGCAGGCAAGCGTTACCGGCCGTGCCGCTTTGGCAGATAGCTTTGTGGAACAGCCCCTTTGCGGCGGGCATCCCCAGCAAAGTAGCGACGGCGTGGGCGCCGGCTGATTGACCAAAGATGGTCACATTGCCCGGGTCTCCCCCGAAGGCGGCGATGTTATCGCGCACCCACTTCAGAGCGGCCACCTGGTCAAGAAAACCTTCATTGCCCGTGGCGGGAATCCTGCCGCCGGTAATCTCGTTCAGGTTCAGGTAGCCGAGCGAACCAAGCCGGTAATTGATGGTGACCACTACCACGTTGCCGCGCCGCGCCAGCCACCGTCCGTTGTAGATACCCTGTGAGCCGGCGCCATCGATGCTACCACCGCCGTGAATCCAGAACATGACGGGCCGCCGCCCATTATCCAACCCCGGCGTAGAAATATTGAGGAAAAGGCAATCTTCACTCTGGACGGCAAATTGCTCGTCGCCGCCCTGAATCGCCCGGATTGTATTTATGTTCTGGGGAGCCACAGCCCCGAGTTTCTTTGCTTCGCGGATGCCCTGCCACGGCCTTAATGGTTCTGGCGGCAGCCAGCGTTTTTCACCAACCGGTGGTGTCGCATAGGGTACTCCCCGGAAGATAAAAATGTCCTCTCTCTGCACGCCTTCCAGCTTGCCAGATACGGTGGTTACAACAGCGTCCATAGCTTCCCAATCCTTTCAATGGCGATGACGGCCTCAGTTGTACGGGCAAAACACTGAAGCCATATTAGGCTTTGCGGCGTTTTTTGTCAAACCCAAATCTGGCTTTGAAGCCACCTTGACTTCCCGCCTTCAAAGTGGTACGAATATTCCACACAGTTGGAGAGCAGAACGTGAACGAAATCGCGCAGAAAGCCATCGGGGAGATGGAGAGGCAGGGCTTCAAAGCCAAAACCATATCCGTTCAGCACCTGCCGGAGTTGCAAGAAGACATCGACAAGTTTCAGCGGCAAGGCTTGCTGGACAAGCACCTCACGGAACTCTATCTCCAGTTCAAATACGACACGGCCACCGCTCTGCCGGATGCCGCCACCGTTTTCATCATTTCGATTCCCCAGCCCGTAACCCGCGCCCGGTTTGCATGGCGCGGCAGGGTATGTATTGCGGATGTCCCACCCACATACATCGGCAGGGCGGACGATGCCCGCGTCAAAAAAGCCCTGACCGGTATATTGGAACCCGCGGGTTTTAGACTGGAGCGGGCGCGCCTGCCCGCAAAGACACTCGCGGTCCGCGGCGGACTGGCGCGGTATGGCAGAAACAACATCACTTACATCCCGGGCTTCGGGAGTTATCAGCGTCTGCTGGCATTCTTCTCCGATTGCCCCTGCCAGCAGGATAACTGGGGCGAATTGAAAATGATGGCGGCCTGCGAAAAGTGCTTCAAATGCGGCGAGAACTGTCCCACCCGGTGCATCCCCACCGACCGCTTCCTTCTCCACGCCGAAAACTGCCTGACGTGGCAAAATGAGCAGGAGAAAGCCCTGGCGGCATGGATAAAGCCAGAGTGGCATAATGCGTTGATAGGTTGTATGCGCTGCCAGCTGGTCTGCCCCGTGAACAAAAACCAGGTTGGCAAAATTGTGCCCGGACCATTATTTTCTGAAGAAGAGACTGACCTGCTACTTCGGAAACCCCCGTTGGACAAACTGCCGGAAGAACTGCGCCGGAAGCTCGCCGCCATCGCCATGGATGATTCTTACGATGTGTTTGCGCGGAACCTGGAGGTGCTGATGAAAAGCCAGGACCTCAAACCGCCCGCCCCTTAGAGACACTAATATCGAGGCATTGAAAACAGGACATGACAACCATCGGGGATACTGTCTTTCAAAAACTGGAGCAGTCCGGCCTCAGAGCCAGGACGGTGTCCATCACGCGCCTGCCCCTGGTGCAGGAAGCGGTCGCCCGGCTCATCAGGCAGGGAATGATAAGCGAGACCCTCCACCGCGACTGGCATTTTTACCTGGACACCAACAAAGACCTGCCCGCCGCCAAAACAATCTTCATCGTTGCCATACCCCAGCCGGTGGCGCGCGCCTGGTTTGAATGGCGTGCGATCTCCTACCCCGCTGATTTCCCACCTGGCATATTCGTCCGGGCAGATGAATCGCGCGCGGGAGAAATTCTCGGCAGTGTGCTGAAATCCGCCGGGTACAGCGCGGTAAAAGCCCACCTGGCACTGAAAACGCTGGCGGTGCGGAGCGGCCTGGCGCGGTACGGCAGAAACAACATCACCTATGTACCCGGCGTGGGCAGTTTTCACAGGCTGGTGGCATTCTATTCTGATTGCCCCTGCGAAATCGACGCCTGGCAAGAAACCGGGGCGATGGAAGCCTGCGATAACTGCTCTATTTGCCGTGAAAGCTGTCCGGCCGGCAGTGTCCTGAGCGACCGTTTCCTGATACGCGCCGAAAACTGCCGGACATTCGGAGACGCCGAAAGGGATGCTTCCTGGTGGGGCGGTGCGGACAGGCGCCATACGCTGGTTGGCTGTATGGTCTGCCAGGACGCTTGCCCGGCAAACAGGTTGTATCTGAATAAGATTGCGGACGGACCGGTTTTTGCGGCGGCGGAAACAGAATCGATTCTGAACGGAACGCCGTGCGGGCAATTAGCTTCCACGACACAACAGAAGCTGGATAGGCTTAGTGAGGGTGGTATTTACCCCGTCCTGGCGCGGAACCTCAGGGCTCTGATTTCCGGCCAGGACCTCAGACGGTATGCACCTTGATCAGGTTGGTGCTCCCCGGGACCAGCGGCGGGAATCCGGCCGTGAGCACAATGCGGTCGCCCTTCTGCGCCACGCCCGCGCTCACCGCCACTTCTGCGGCCTGGTCGAAGACTTTCTCAAGACTGGCGGGCCGCTGGCGCGCCTGCGGATGAACGCCCCAGACGAGTGACAGCCGTCGGCTTTCCACCTCCGAGGGCGTGACAGCAAGAATAGGCTGGGCGGGCCGGTACTTTGAGACGCGCAGAGCGGTCGCGCCGCTGGCCGTGAAAGCCACAATAGCCCTGGCGTCAATTTGCCGGGCAATCTGGCAGGCGGCGCGCGCCGCGGCGTCATTAAGCTCCGGCAAACTGGACGATGTGTCCTGCAATCTTTCCGCGTGCGGATAACCGGTCTCCGCCTCGACGGCTATCTTCGCCATCATCTCCACGGCCAGAGACGGGTGTTTGCCCATGGCGCTTTCCTCGGAGAGCATCAGCGCATCCGTGCCGTCCAGCACCGCATTGGCTACGTCCGTGGCTTCGGCGCGGGTGGGCGAGATGGCGGTCACCATCGATTCCAGCATCTCGGTGGCAGTAATGACGGGTTTGCCGCGCTGGTTCGCCGACCTTATGAGTCGTTTCTGGGCGAGCGGCACTTTTTCGATGCTGATTTGAATCGCCAGGTCACCGCGCGCCACCATAATGCCATCGGCCACGTCAAGAATTGCCTCGCTGTCTTCAAGGGCGCGGGCGCTTTCAATTTTGACAATTAGCGGAACGTTGCACCCGATTTCACGCAGTATGCCGCGCACCTCGGACACTTGCTGGGCGGAGACGATGAATGATAGCGCCACAAAATCCGCCTGCTGACCACTGGCGAATTGCAGGTGAGGTGTGAAAGCATCCCTGATGGTCATGCGCGGGTACTTTTTCAGACCGGGCAGGTCGAGCAGTATTGCCGTGGGCAGTCCCAGCTTCTGACTGAGTGACCGCACGCTGGCGACGAGCGCGGCGTGGTCTTCCGCCGTTCCATAGTTGAGATTGAGCCGGACCACGTCCACACCCGCCTTGAGCATGTTCTCAATCACATCCGGGGAATGGCTGGCCGGCCCCAGCGTGGCAACGATCTTGACATGGCGGTTTGGATGTTTCATATTTCTATTCTCTCTCCACGGTACAATTACCACACACAACTGTCGTTACTACCTGCATGTGACCACCAGGCACGACTTGACCATGACATGGCGCGCAAACTGTTTTTATTATACCATCGTTTCCAGGGAGAAGAAGCCATCACCATGTTTGGCGTTATGGTAAGATAATGGACAAAACCATGGCAAGGACAGTCAATTTATCCCGTAAAATCGAAAAACGCCTGCCCCCGGAACTGGTCAGCCTGATACGCATGTCGGCCACCATTGCCGCGGGGAGGAATCAGGCGCTTTACCTGGTCGGCGGGGTGGTGCGTGACCTGCTCCTGGGCAAGCCGAACTTCGACCTCGACTTCGCAGTGGAAGGCGATGCCATCAGCCTGGCGAAGGAACTGGCGGCGCAAACCAGCGGCAAGCTGATTACCCACCGGCGTTTCAATACGGCGAAGCTGAAGCTCGCAAGATGGAGCCTGGACTTTGCCACCGCCCGCGCAGAGACCTATGAACGTCCCGGCGCCCTGCCTGAGGTCAAGCCCGGCTCTTTAGAGGACGACCTCTTCCGCCGCGATTTCACAGTCAACGCGATGGCGGTGCGCCTTTTCCCCGAACCTTACGGCAGGCTGATTGACCTGTACGGCGGCTTTGCAGACCTGCGGAACGGCCTCATCCGCGTCCTCCATGAAAAGAGCTTCATCGACGACTCGACACGAATCTGGCGGGCAATGCGCTACGAACAGCGGCTGGACTTTCAGATTGAACCTGTCACCCTGCGACTACTGAAGCGCGACGTGCCAATGCTGGATACCATCAGCGGCGACCGCATCCGCCACGAGCTGGAACTTGTGCTGGCAGAGGACCTGCCGGAGAAAATTCTGCACCGCGCCTCGGTATTGAAAGCGCTATCCAGAGCGCACCCCGCGCTAAAGGGCGACGCATGGCTTAAGGACAAATACGGACGGGCAAGAATCATGGCGCAGGACCCGGCGCGGAACGCCGTTTACTGGGCGCTTCTCACCTACCGCCTTGACCGGCAGGAACTTGAGCGGGTCATTGCCTTCCTGCATCTGGAGCGGAAGCTGGCAGTTATCCTGCGGGATACGAACCGCTCGAAAACGGGACTGAAGCTACTTTCACGCAAGTCGGCCAGCCGCTCCGAGATATATTCGCTTATGCATGGTTACTCATATGCCGCGCTGCTCACCCACCTGGTCGCCAGTGATTCCGTCAGGGCAAGGAACGCCATCGACCTCTACCTGGAGAAGCTCCGTTTCATCAGACCTGCGCTCACGGGCGCCGACCTGCAGAAGATGGGGATGCCCGCCGGACGGCAGATTCAGGAAGCGCTCGTTACATTGCGGAAGGCACGGCTTGATGGCAAAATTACCAGCCGGGAGGAAGAAGAAAAACGGGTGCGACTGCTCCTCAAAAGAGCCCAGATTCAGGCGGGCAAACAGGCGAGTCGCACCCGTTCTCGATGACCTGTAATGGAATATTGATACCTACGCTATTCTTTTCCAACGACTACCGGGAGTGTTGCAGATAGGGCATTTGTCCGGGGTCGTGCCCGGCACCGTATTCCCGCACACCGGGCAAACGTAGTACGCCTCGTCCTTAAGTGTCTGCTTCTCTTTCACCGCTTTCAGCATTCCCTGAAAGAGGTCGTAGTGGATTTTTTCGACGGCGTTTGCCCATTCAAATGACTTCTCCGCACGCGCGCTTTGCTCTTCAACTGCCTGGTCGATCATGATGGGGTACATCCGCGTGAACTCCTGGTGCTCCCCGATGACAGCGGCGCTCATATTTTCGATGCTCGTGCCGATGCCGGTCATGGCATTGAAATGGTTATAGGCATGAATTGTTTCTGCTTCCGCGGCGGCGCGGAAAAGCCTTGCCACCTGGGGAAAACCCTCTTTATCCGCTTTTTCCGCGAAGAACAGGTAACGCCGGTTTGCCTGGCTCTCCCCTGCAAATGCGTCCCTGAGGTTTTTTTCGGTCATTTCGCCCATTTACGTCCTCCCTTTTTGGTATGGCGCTGACATCATTATATCCGCAAAAAGGGCTTCCCACCAGTGCCCACCGTGGGCTGGTCGCAGTTGCCGGTTTCCACCAGGTATGTTTCCATGTCCTGGTTTCTCAGCCGTGTGGCGAGGTCTTCTGCCCGCGCCTTGTCTTTCAGCAGGGTGAAAAGCGCCGAACCCGAACCGGCCAGATTGACATGCGGCGCCCCGATCTTGCGGATGTGAGAGCGGTACGTAGTCAACTCCGCCCCGGGCGTAAAGACCACATTTTCGAAGGTGTTGAACACATGCGAGGGAGTGAAGTCTCTCCCCGCTCTCAAGTTCTGAACCAGCCTTTCCGTGATGCGCCCGTCCGAAAAATGGGAAGGTTTGAGGGCGGCGAACACTGCCGCCGTCTTCCCCGGCGACCGCGCGATGGCGGGATTTACAAGCACTACATACTGCCGCGGCAAAGCGGGCAGGGGCGTGATTTTCTCGCCGCGGCCTTCCATCAGCGCCGTGCCCCCGTGCAGGAAAAACGCCACATCCGAACCCAACTTCGCGGCCAGTTCCAGCAATCTGTCCCTGGAGAGTTTCAGACCCCAGAGTCGGTCAAGCCCCATCAGGACAGCCGCGCCATCACTACTGTCACCCCCCAGCCCCGCCATCAGCGGAATACGTTTCTCCACCTCGACATTCACCCCACCCCGGTAGCCGGTCGATTCCTTAACCAGTTGCACCGCCTTTGAAACAAGGCTCAGTTCCGCCGACCATCCAGATGAGGATGAACGTAACTCTGTGCGGTCGCTTGCCGTGAAGTGGAGCGTATCGCAGAGGGTGACGGTCTGAATGACACTGCGGATTTCATGGTAGCCATCCGGGCGCTTGCCTATCACTTCGATGGTGAGATTAATCTTGGCAGGTGCGTTTACTGTGACCATACGCAATTTCCCGTGTTTCTGTAATGTCCATACAGCTTACCCCAATCCTCGATGGACAGGGTTTCGGCGCGGCGTTGCGGCTCAATACCAGCCTTTTCCAGGAGCGGGACAACTTCTGACTTGGCGCATCCCAGCCCGTGAGAAAGCGAGTTCACGATCTGTTTGCGGTTGGCACTGAAGCCGGCTTTTACCACTCGAAAGAATCCGTTGACGTCATCGACGTCCACCTTCAGCCGGGGATAGACATCGATTTTCAGAATCGCAGAATCGACCTTCGGAGCTGGGTAAAATGAGCGCGCGGGCACAATAGCCACCACCTTCGGAGCGCCGTAGAACTGGACGCTGACGCTGAGCAGGCTCATATTGCCGGGCATGGCTGTAATCTGCTTCGCCACTTCTTTCTGCACCATGAGCACCATCAGGCACGGCTTCAGCGTTGCCTCAAGGAAATGCCGGATGACCGGGGCGGTGATGTAGTAAGGCAGGTTCGCCACCACTTTGTAATCGGAGATTCCCCGCGGTTTGAGCAACTCCGCCGGGTCGGTCTTGAGCACGTCCTCATTGACCACGGTGAGATTACCGGAAACAATCCTCTCCTGCAAAATTGCGGCAAACTTCCGGTCCAGTTCGATGGCGATGACACGCCCGGCGGCTTTCACCAGCCCTTCTGTCAGCACGCCCAGTCCAGGCCCCACCTCCATGACCGTATCCGAAGGTGAAAGTTCTGCCGCATCCAGAATTTTCTTAACCACGCCGCCATCCACCAGGAAATGCTGTGCCAGCCCTTTGCGGGCGCGCAGGTCATAAGTTCTGAGCAGTTTTTTGGTGCGTGTCAGAAGCGACTCTGTCTGCATGGCTATTCTAACAGCGCCAGCCGTCGCTTGATTTCCGGTAATGCGGCCTCGGCGGCAACCGCACCCCTCCGGATGCAATCGGCGGCGTGCTGGAAATCCGTATAGGCAATCCCGCCCAGTTCCGGCTCAATCACGACATCCGCTCCTGCCAGAGAGCTCCCGATAACACGGTAGCTGAAGATATAGACAGCTTTGGTCATGATGGTAAAGATGGTGTGCTCCCGGCCTTTCCGGGGGTTGGTGAGATTCATGGCATCATGCAGAACATTCACGGCGATGATGAAGTCGGCCCCCATCTGTTTCACGCAACTGACCGGCACCGGGTTGCTCACACCGCCATCAACCAGGTATCTCCCCTTCCAGGGGTGTATTGTCAGAGCTACGGGGACAGTTGCGCTGGCGCGGGCCGCGTCCCAGACCAACCCCTCGTCAAGAGTGATTTCCTCCCCGTTATCGATGTCTACGGCGATACAGCGGAAGGGGATTTTCAGGTCTTCGAAACGCACTCCGCCGATATGCCGCTTCAAACGGTCTTCGACCCATTTCCAGCGTAGAATTCCCGTCCGCGGTATGGTGAGGTCGGTGAAAAAACGGAGGCGTTGTTTGCCGAAGTCCATGGCCAGGTCTTTCATCAGGTTGACGTCTCTTGTGTGGGCATAAAATGCGCCAACGACGGCGCCCATGCTCGTGCCGGCAATCATATCGATGGGGATGCCTTCACGCTCCAGCACCTCCAGCACCCCGATGTGCGCCAGCCCGCGAGCGGCTCCCCCACCAAGAGCAAGACCAACCTTTTTACGAGGCATCCTTCTTCACCACAATATCTTCAAAACGGGGGAGGTAGTAGTCTTTCCTATCCTGCCATTCTTCTCTCAGCAAGCTTAAAAACCAGGCATCCTTCCATGTACCTCTCTTACGCAAATGCCGCCTTAACGTTCCATCTACAGAAAACCCATTCTTCTCCAGCACTCGGCGACTGGCACTGTTGCCTACAAACACGGTAGCGTAAACTTTGTTCACGTCGAGATGCTTAAAACAGACATGGCAAACCAGACGTATGGCTTCAGTCATATACCCGTGATTCCAATAAGGCTCACCTATCCAGTAGCCTATGTCTGCCTGATGGGGGTGCACACGAAAACGGGCGGCGATACTCCCGATAAATTGTAAGGATGGGATTTGTTCAATTGCCAAGTAAATATTCCTGCTATTTTGATGTTCTGTTTCCAATCGCCGGTAAATATCTTTTTCTTCATCTATATCTTTTGGACCATCGGTACTGGTCTGAGACAATATAGCTTCATTTTTAAATAGGCCATAGGACACGTCCGCATCTGCAGCTTTAATGGGCCGCAACCGTACTTTTTCTCCGGCAATATCAAACCGTTCAATAGGCATATTTGCTGTCCTGTTAAGTCATTGTCTCGTACTTATGAAGACTAATCTCCAATTCTCGCAGCCTGCCCCATTATTTTTGTCATTCTCCGCGCAGCCTGCCCCGTACTCGATACGGGGGCGGGGAATCCAGGCTACTGAACCAGGTCGGTATAAAGGTCGCGCCAGGCAGGATTTTCACCTTCAATGAGCCTTATTTTCCACGCACGGTTCCATTTCTTAAGACGCTTTTCCCGCCAGATCGCCGCAGACACATCCGTACACTGCTCGTAATGCACCAGCAGGTGAACACTGTACCTCTTGGTGAACCCTTCGATAAGGTCGCTGCGGTGTTCGTGAACCCTCCGAATCAGGTCATTAGTCACGCCAATATAGATTGTCCCCCGCGGCTTACTTGCTAAAATGTAAACGTAATATTCATGCATCGTTTATGGATTCCCCTCCTTCGGGGGAATGACAGAGGGGACTAATTGTCCTGTCACAGTATAAACCCGAGGAAGAACCAATGGCAATGATGCCGCCTGTGTTGTAATCGGTTACTTTATGTTTGTCATTCTCTGCGCAAGCAGGGAATCCATTTGCGGGAACGTGTGGGTAATTGACGCATAGCTTATGGATTCCCCTCCTTCGGGGGAATGACAGGATGGTTTATTGTCCCGTCGGGTCACTACTAATCGAAAAGCTCCTTGATGTCCTTTTCCGCCTGTTTTTTTGCATCACCACCATGCGCAAATTCCTTGTACGACGCGTCCGTGCCCCACTCCCTGGTGCGGATGGGCACCGGCATGGGCACCGCGTGCCCGAAAATCAACGCCTGCTGTTTGGGCGCCAGCCGGGCGAGCACCGTTTTCAACTCGTTCTTTCCTGATACCCCGGCTAAGACTGAATCGATGTCCCGTTCATTATCCAGCAGGCAGGTAATTTTGGTGCCGAGCTGTGACATCACTTCCTCGTCGATTGCACTGGGGCGCTGGTCGATTACAAGCAGAGTGACATTGTACTTGCGCATTTCCCGCGCAATGGTGCCGAAGATGGTGAGGCCAGACATCTCCCGGTTCAGGAATTTGTGCGCTTCTTCGATGGTGATAACCAGGGGCGTAGGCGGGGCAATATTGCCCGCCATGGACGCCTCGGTCTTTTCCTGGTAACGCTGATAAATACGCCGCGCCAACATATTGGCAACGAGCACATACGCCACCATATCCCTATGCCGCCCGAACTCCAGGACGACGTTCATACCGCGGTCGAGGTACTCCAGCATAGTCTTGACGGCATCTAAAGGCGCTTTGGACACAATGAACGGCAGGCGGCGGATGGTCTGCAGCCCGCGCCGCAGGTTCTGGAAAGTGCTTTCGTGGATATTCAACGCCTGCAACAGGTCACGGGTCTCATCCGTGTCCGCCAGGTCCAGTGATTTCTGCATCCAGTCCCGACTAAAACGGCGCCGCAGTTGATAGACGGCTTCCGTGGCTGCCTCCGTGAGATTCAGGGTCTGGCGCAAGAGGGCAATATCCTCCGGTTCGATTTCATCGAAACCAATCCTTACTGTGAAGTCGGTGCTCACACCGCGGCGCCGCGAGTTCTCCTCGTCCAGCGTAAATACCGCCACCTTCTCCGGGAAAAGCTGTTTCAATGCCTTGACCTTACGCCCGGCGCTCTCACTGCTCCCTTCCCAGCCGTATTCGTTGTGCATATCGAATATGAGGTTGGTGGCGCGGCTCTTCTGGAGCATTCCGATGAGTAATAGCCGCGTCAGGAAAGTTTTGCCCGTGCCGCTCTTGCCGAAAATCCCGTTGCTGCGCTTCACCAGTTCTTCCAGGTCCAGGCAGAGTCGGGTTTCCATATCTAACGGATTGCCAATCCAGAAGCGCCGACTGTCTTCCTTGCCGAATACAAGCTCCATGTCGGCTTCTGAGGCGAGGCTGGCGCGCGAGAAATGGCTGGGGACTGTCTTCACGGGTTGCGGTCCTTCGATAATGCTGGTGACATCGCCGCCAATCGTCAGCATCGGCAGGACATGGAGCATGCCGTAAGTTGCGGTGCCATCGAGCACCTCGGCGGTAAAGGGATCAGCGCTATCCGGCGGCGATGTGGCGATGGCTTCGTCGGTGACTCCCAG
>Ga0315284_10002843_pt1 | contig 24653 bp, 21 predicted proteins | sample YL17G09_16_MG_FD_203696 | JGI IMG/M metagenome (GOLD analysis project Ga0315284, IMG submission 203696) | Sediment microbial communities from Yellowstone Lake, YNP, Wyoming, USA - YL17G09_16 | ecosystem: Environmental > Aquatic > Freshwater > Lake > Sediment | place: USA: Wyoming | collected...
TTTTTATTCCATCATAAATCTATCAGTAATTTTGCCCCAAAGCGGCAATTGCGGGGCTGCAAGGTCGGCGCTTTATGTTGCCAATCTTGGAAATGATTAGGAAATTGGATTGGAAAACAAAATCTCCCGAATAATCGCCACATTATTGCAAAATATTTATTAAATATTTTTATTCCATCATAAATCTATCAGTAATTTTGCCCCAAAGCGGCAATTGCGGGGCTGCAAGGTCGGCGCTTTATGTTGCCAATCTTGGAAATGATTAGGAAATTGGATTGGAAAACAAAATCTCCTCTTCTTCGCCACATTATTGCAAAATATTTATTAAATATTTTTATTCCATCATAAATCTATCAGTAATTTTGCCCCAAAGCGGCAATTGCGGGGATGCCAGAGCATGGGGGGGTAAGGGGGGAACGGCAGTTCCCCCCCTAGTCATCCTCATCCTCATTAAATACCGAGTTTTTCACAAATCCCAATATATGCGTCGTTGAACAATTCGCTTTCCCGTATTTCTTCTCAAAATACTTCTTCATATCTTTTTTTAGGGGATACTTCTGACAATTGTAATTCATCATATACCACGATTTGAAGTCATCATGCAAACTCTGCAGACTGATCTTATCAGTCTTCTTGTCCGTTTTCACCAGCCGCGTATTAATAAAATCAATGTAAATATCCATATCCTTCTGGTATTCCTCCGTGAACTTCTCCACCTCCTTCGGTATAAATAGCCCACCCATGACCTTATAATCCGTCACATAGTTGTGCACAATCATAGACATAAATGTCTCTGTCCATTTCGGGATCTTCTCACTCAAATATTTGTCCTTCTTGAATTCATTGGTATTCTTCGGATTATCCACGAAACAGCTTAAAAATTCCAGAACTTTTATACGGCGCCATGTTCCCATATCGTCCGCAGGCACTTTCGGCATATCATTGCAAAACAGAATAATCTTGAACTGGGGCTTGAATTCTATGAAATTGGACCACAAACCGCGCCCCTTTATTTTATCACCACCGGAATACTCTTTCATCAACCCAATATTAATCCTCTCGCCCTCGCTCGGCTCCTCCAAATATGCATACCTTTTCCCCTTACTCTCCACAACCTCCGGGCTCACCGAATTGCTAGCCCCCCTCTTCCCAGTAAAAAGAGTAATCGGAAATTTGATCGCATAATCTCCAAAAGCCTGAATCAACAACTCATTCACCTTCGATTTCCCATTTCCACCAGTTCCGGTCCATAAATGGAAACTTTCATCTGCATTGTGCCCCTCCAATAGTGAGCTTATTAAACTCAACATATAGCGCCTCTCATTCTCACCTGGGTGCACTTTTGCCAAAAAATCCTTGATATCCTCCAAATAGGGCATCTTATCCGAATATTTCACGTAATTAACTCCACAACAGAGACTAATAAAATCATCTGGGCGACCATCCCGGAACTCTCCCGTCTTCAAATCCATAATCCCATTCTTGAAAGAAAACAGGAAGTGGTTTTCATCCAATTTCTGGATAAAATCCTTATTGTAAAATAATCCGCGGCATTCCTTCATTACATTGTCTATGAAGTTCGTTGTTTTCAAATTTCTTGTGATAATTGTTAGCCGCTCTATTTTCGCCTCCATCTGCTTTATTTTATTTTCCGTCTCAAACTTCTTTTTTTTATCCAATCCTGCCTCCAATTCATCCTCTAAAACGATAATTCTTTCATTCAAATAGCTAATGAATTTAATATATTCATAGACTAATTCATTGCTAATTTTATTCCGAAGGCAAATGCCCAACTCGTCCTCATGCCATCTATGCTGTGAAAACATATACCATTTCTGATTCTTCGCCGATGCACATACCCAAATGTATTTATACATTTTATACAAAACTTTCGCCACATCCACATTTGTCCCACTAACGGACTGTTCAATAAAAGATCGCATCTGTTTGGCGCGGAATTCCTTGTATTTATCTGGCGAATCCTGCCACGCCCAATGATGAATACTTCCCAAATTGATGCCATCATCGCGGAATCGCATTTTATACCAAAATGAATCACATGACTTGGGATCATATTTGGAACTTCTTTGCGAAAAATCATCCCAGATCGCCAGCAAATCCTCATTCTCCTGGTCAATACTATACAGAGCGAATCCAATATTTATCCAATCATTGTAGTCATCGGCGCGCTCATTTTTAAGCATACTAACTAACTCATAGATATCCTCAATTTCCTGCTCTGACAGATTAGAAAGCTCCTTTTTACGACTCGTCTTTCTTTGGCAGGATTTGGATTGGAAATTACTAATTTCTTCCAATTTGGAATCTTTGAGAGGAGTTGTCTCCGTTTTATTCCGAATGCTCAAAATAGAGGGCAATTGGTATTCATCATAGTTTTTGATATCAATGTCATTCAGGTTATAGTCAAATATGTTCGTCAGATTATATCGGGGAATACTGGGCTTCGTGCTACCATACATATACCAGCCGACTTGTTCAATCACCAGTTTATCTATCGCATTATAAATATTATTTTCAATGGGGATCTGTGTGAATAATTCCTCCAAATCTTTTATCACATTTTCGCGAATAATGGTCTGAACAGCGGGATTACTTACAATAAAGGGGAACATAATATGTAAGCCGTCTTTCATCAGATTTTTCGCCTCATATGGCTCCGGACGCTCAAATACAAAAGCCTGCACATATTGGAGCTTTTGTAGATCCGATAGATCGAAATATTCAACAATTTGCTTAATATATGCGGCGCAAACTTTTTTAATAAAAGGATAATCAAACACCCTCTTCTTCATGTCGATTTTAAATCGCATATCTATGTCAATAATGAAGGGTCCTATGTCCGTATGCTGTTCTATTAGGCTTATTTCTACATTATTTTGCATACATTTCGCATAAAGCTGGTAAAATATTTTCAATTGGGGACCCTCGATTAAAAATTTGCCAGTTTGCTTGCCTACACCTGTGTGTGAAGCTTTGCCATTTTTTATACGTCTTTCATTGAGGAAATTTATAAATTTTTTCTCATCATTGGATATACTATTTTGCTCTAAAGTTATGGAAGCTTCCATATCTTTTAAATATATTATAAAAAACTCTTTAATACAATTTTCGAGAATAATAAAGAAAAATACGGCATCGATGTTCTACGTTTCAGCAGATAGACACAATCATTCATGAATCAATAACATTCACCGAAATTAATGGCGTATCAATGAAATAACGAGTGTCATCACAATCAGAAATATATGTATATCTTCTTTCATAATTAAATGGGAAAACTGGTGACTTTTTAAGAGTTACAAATAATCCATACGGAACTTTAATAGAGCCGATGTAAATTACTTCTTGGATTTTCGAGTATCCCATTGGAAGGATTCTAGTTTCTCCGGTGAAATTCGGCTTTGTATAAATCACTACATTCTGGATCGGTTTTTCTGATTTTTCCTGATATACAATTTTCTGCGCACGGTCATTGAACAAATAAAATACGAGATTTGGGATATTTTCTCTCAAAGTAATATGAGCACCTTGCATATTTTCATTTTCATACAATATGACTTCGTGATTCTTTGGAATTTTCATTGAACTTAATTTTCCATTTGTCTGGTTATACGTAACAATAGAATGCAAAACAGTAAAATGTGGTCCATTGTAATCAATATCATCGTAAAATACTGCATATTCGGACGGATGATCATTCACTGGGTGAGCCTGAATTGTCGCAATAAATTGCGATTGTTTTGGCATATTTGGAATACTCCCTGAAAGAACATCAATCAGAACACTATTCTCATAAACAAAAACTTCATTCCCTGGGCGAATCATTATTGAATTAATTTTTGAAGATTCAATTTTCAGAGACTCTCCAATTTCGATTCCATTTTTTTTCCCATTGTAGTTAGGATGCGAATGAATAATGGCGACATGTTCCTGTTTTTCCTCGTATATTTTCATAATTTCCATTGAACCCATTTTGTCATTGAAATTTCCAAGATCTTTTTGAGAAGTAGTTAAAACAATTGATTTTCCGGAAAAGTGGTCGAAATCATACAATATTGCTTGATATCCACTGGGAATAAGAATTGAACTCATTGACCTGGGTGGGAGGCTAATTTGACTCGCCGTGTAGTTTCCTGGGATTGGCAAATCATTAAAGAGTCCTTTATGGTTAATGTCGTAGAAAATTCTTACAAAATTGGAAGTATCATTAGTGAATTTTGGAATTCTGGGAGTAATGTAAATTTGACTATTCGGTGGAACTGTCATACTTGGTTCATACACACCTTGGATAAATCCAATGTGCTTTCCGTCAATAGTAGAAACACTCAATTCAAAATTCACTCCAATATTGAGCCTTGAACTTTTTATTTTTGTAAGTTCACTTTGTAAGTTGTCCGCTCTTCTAATGTGGGGCAAACAACTTTCGCAACAACTGTTGCAACGCTTGGCATCTATAGTTGATATTGCCAATGCAAAAAATACAATGAGTAATTTGGGGACCATTGTGTTTTGATAATTCATTAAAAATGTTGATTTGTTTATTTCATTTTTTTTGAAAGGCTAATGTAAAATTTATAAATTTGGATAAGAGTATTCGCCAATGAATTTATTATAGTTCCACGAGATTGACTGAAACGAAAACTGCCTTCACTGGGTCAGTGAAGGGGAGCTCGTTACTATCCGATGTGAGAACAATGTCTCTCGTTGAAAAGCGGGGACCATAAATTGTTGATATTCTCACCGTAACCCCAACAGGGATCTTCAGTGATCCAAAAAATTTCGGCTCTGGTAGCTCTGTCATTCCAAAAGGTAGAAACTTTTGTTCCCCTTCAAACCCATTCTTCTCAAAAATTTGAGGATGTTGTATGTGTTGCTTTTGATCCTTTCGAATGTATCTCAGGGACCTCATGCGACCAGAAAAATAGTATGCTTCCAAGGAAGCCACATCTCCCGACAAGATCACATACGCCCCCATATTTTCAGGTTGGTCATACAGGATGACCTCATATTCAGGGGGGCATTTCAGAGAACGAATCGCAATGGCAAAGTCAACTGAGACATACCCCTCCGGTATGCCAATAGGACCGTCATTAAAGTCATCTCCTCTGTAGAGAAGAAGTAACTGACCATCCCCTTGTGGGATGTTATCATTGTTCGTCAATGACGAGCAGTCCGTACAAGCCATTATTACTGACAATGAAGCCAATAATAATCCAAGCACCAAGCTGTAGCACCAGATGTTAGTCATTGTAGTCGACTAATTATCTAGTAATTTCAATAATAAACCTATCAATTTTTTATTTTAGCAAAAAAATTGATGCAAAATAATAAAAAAAAAATAGAATTTACCCGGCGAGCATAAAAACTATGTCAGGCTACAAAAACCTTCCACAACGTGGTGGAAAAAGAAATGGCGCAACTTTTCGATATCGCCCCAATGGACTTAGGGCTTCTAATCCACAAATGACAGAACGCCAAAAAGATTTTTTTGATTCCAGTGTTCAGCGACCATCCCAATTAGTGGCAATGGTCATGAATGATGATATACGTTGTGATCAATTTGATCCTGAAGATTGGATTGAAATAGAACAAGCAATTCACAATCGGGAAATTTTTGAGGAAAGCCTAGAGATCAAAGCTGAAAATAAGGCTCTGAAAGCTAAAATTGCAGCCCTCGAGGCTGAAAATGCAGCCCTCAAAAGTCAGCAATCAAGTCCTCCAGCTCCTCAAATTCTGGGAAAAACAGGATACAGAGATGCTGCTGTAGCAATTTCACCAGAAACTATCCAAAAGATGAAGCTTGCAAATTTCTTTCGAAGAGTCCGTCTTTACTTCATTCTCCTTGACGCTTTCAATCGCCTATTAGACGATGATGAAGCCGAAATCGAGGGTTGTGGTTCCGTTCTTCGCAAAATTTTTGAGCTCGTCACAAACATCAGTGCGGATATTTCCGAAAATACTCTCACAATCCCGGATTTGGACTTCAAATTTTATGGTTCAAAGTCTGACTTTGAAGCGTTTGCAAAGAAGGTTTCGGAATGGATCATTGAAAATGGTCTCAACATCCCTGGAACACATTTTATCATTGGCAAGATGTATCGGTTTACTAAAAAAAAAATGATGCCAAATGGTCAGATTATCAAATACGAAAAGTTTACTCTTGAAGTGATTGACTCTAGCACCAAAGAAATCTTCATGATTGACATTATGAATATAGACGGTTCAATTGTTTTTCCGTGTGATTTTTCAGTCAATTCATTGGCAGTTTCTCCAAAGCGTGGAATTTACGCAAAAGACCCCCTGCACAGGAAAGGGAAATTCAATTTTCTTGACTTTATTCGCGATATCTTCTCTAAGACAACAACGTGCATGATGAGAACTTCTTGGGAATCTAATCAACACTCATTGATTTTTTTGAGTAGGGGAATCAAAATGATTGAAGCCGGCTATAAAATGCAAGGAGCTCCAGTTCTTACAACTGCAACATGCCCAATCATGCAAGATGATAATTTATGTGTCAGCTTAACTGGATGCAGATGCAGTGATACCAAGGGAAAACAAATTCCAGTTCAGATGTCAATTTGTGCAACGATTGGTATTTTTGAAGAAAAACGTTGTCGTTGTCCAAACTGCCGAAGTTATTTTAAGGAATTTGTTTGTTTTCCGGTTGAACCGAAACAATCTATGCCTGAGCCAAAGAAACTACCGACTAAGGATGAATATAAGTCTCTTGTTGAACGCGCTGAACAAATAAGTCAGAGTTACTTGTTTTCTATATTTATGAGGTATTCACAAGAATCAAAAGATAATTTGATGATGTTAAATAATTTCTCAAGACAAATTGAAAATGCAGAAAAAGATGATCAAATGAGAGCCGGTGGTGGTGCAGCAGCACCTGACTTTGATCCTCTAATTAGAGCTGTTGCACCAGTCCCGGCTCCTCAAGTGAGAGCTGGAGGTGGTGCTGCCGCACCAGTCCATGCTCCTCAAATGAGAGCTGGAGGTGGTGCAGCTGCACCAGTCCCGGCTCCTCAAGTGAGAGCTGGAGGTGGTGCAGCTGCACCAGTCCGTCGCCGTCAATATGATTCTGATGGAGGCTATATTCGTCGTATTGGTTCTTAATCCACAAACAAAAAAGTGATTTAAAATCTTGCCTATTATAATAAACAATAAAATGGAATTTTGCCCAGATTGTGAAAGTCTTTTATATTATCAAGAAGAAGAGGGGAAATTAATAAATTATTGCAATGGATGCGGCTACAAGAATCCATCTGATAAAACTCTTATTTCCCAGAATTTATATGGAAAAAGCAGCACTGCTACATTTGGCAGTCGCAAAAATTACGTCTATGACCCCACCCTCTCTAGAACCGCGAAATACGTATGTCCCAATGAGAAGTGCATGACGCATACCCAGCCCGAGAAAAGGGAAGCCGTTTTCTTCAATGAAGGCGACTCTCTGAAGAATATATTTATTTGCAGGGCTTGTCAAACTGAATGGAAATACTAAAAAAATTGAAACAATTTAAAAATAATATTATAATTATACAAATAAGACAAAAATGGATGAAGCAGAAGTATTTGAAGCGAATGAAGATAATGGTGAACTGAACTCCAATAATGAGGGGAATGAGTATTCCAATCAAATCGACATTTTAGAAAATGAAGCAAAATTGGAGGATTTTAGAACAACATATGACAGAATGATGGATAAAAATACACAAAGAAGGACGATTCCTTTTTTGACAAAATACGAAAAAGCGCGAATTATTGGCAAAAGAGCCATGCAAATCTCGAAAGGATCGCCACCACTGGTGGAAATTGGCGACCTAGAGAGCCCAATTGATATTGCTAAAAAAGAACTCATGGAGAGAAAAATACCATTCATTATTCGCCGCCCATTGCCCGATGGTAGCTATGAAGACTGGCGTGTAGATGAGTTAAGAATTCTCGAATAAATAATTATGGTCAACCATATGTAATTCACCAGGTTCAAAATTAGGTGTATTTACGGTGTATGTTTGTGTTAAATGCACTGTATTTCCAGCGAGTCTAGAATGAACCGCCACATATACTGGATAATCCGCAACACATGGATAAGTCCAACTTACTTGAATATTATTTGTTTCATCAGTGAATAATATTGTTATAATTGCATCTGCATTTTTTCTCGTATTCTTACTACTTGATTTTGTGCTTAGTAGTCCATTAGACAAAAGAAAATTAGTTCCAAAAATTTGGTATGCATTCTTCTCCATTTTCCGCTTAATGGATTCCACCGTGTCAGCTTCATTAAAAGTCAGCCACATAATGCCCAGATTATTATTAATAGTTTTGGTATTATAGAATGCAATTGGTAAATAACAGACCAAATCGCGACCTTGTCTCTTGATATTAAGGCAATAGTAAAGTCGCAGCATTATGTGATATATGATCGTTGCTTTTACATTAGTTTTTCTTTCAAATGATTGTTTTACCATATACCGCTGAATATTCATGCTATTTTTGAACAATGGGAGTGGATTTTTAATTTTTGGAATTCTGTTTCTGAATAAGACAAGTTTAATAGCTGGAAAAATATGGTAAAATCGGCTATGGTAGAAATTATCCTTCTGTTGAGTTGGAAAATCCCAACTCAAGCGATTAAAAAGACTAGGTCTTTTTATCTGTTCATGGGCAAATGCCGTGTAGCAGAATTTGCCAATATTGGAGCCTCCAATAAGTTCATGATTCAATTTTCCGTATAATCTTCTGTTATCCAGATCTAGCCACAATTTGTAATGATACTCCTTGCAATCAAGGAATTCCTTTTTGGTTGTAAAAAGAAAAATATCTTTAATTTTATTTGCCGACAATTTATTGTAATTTTCATTAAACTTTTCAAGTTTTGTGTGCATAATTTCAAAGTTTATTGTATTAATGCTATTTTCATCATAAATTGCTATACTATCGATGACGGATTGGGTCGTATTATTTTTCTTATTTATAATGTGCTGGTAATTGTCTTCGACTGTGACACGGGATCGCCATTTCTTATTGGCATAGTAAAGAATTGGGATTCCACATAGAATTGGAACAACAATTTTGGGAATATTTTGGAGGATTTTAGCATTTATTTGATAGAAAACATCCAATAAAATATTGTGCCCATATTGTAACCATAGTTGATAGTGATTCATAATTATTTATAATAATTTTTCTTTAAATAAAATTATTCATAAAAAATTGATAGTAAAAAATTATTTATTTTTGATAAATGAGTTACATATTAGAATGGTAAGAGCTAGACAATCTAATAAAACAAGTGAACAAAAAGAGCTAAATAAAGCAGTGAAAGAAGCGAATACTCCTTCTGCTTCTGCTGCTTCTGTTTTTGTTCCGAATGTTGCTCGTAATCAAGATGTGAAAGGAGCTGCGAAAGGAGCTGCGAAAGGAGCTGCAAAAGAAAAAACCTATTCCAAATTCAAGAAAGTGTGCTCTCACCCAAAACAGCCCTGGAGTTGCAAAATTTGTAAGCAATCTGGCGTGCCTTGCACTCATCCACCCCCAAAGCGGATTAAATGCCAAGAGTGCGAGAAAGATAAGAAATGTCCACATGGGCGCCTGAAAAAACAGTGCAAAGACTGTGGGGGTAGTTCCTTCTGTGAGCATGGAAAGCGCAAAAGTACATGCAAACAATGTAGCGGAAGTTCAATATGTTGTCATGGACGGCAGTTCCATTCGTGCCCTATTTGCTGTGAGGAATGTTCGCATGGCAAAAAGAAGGGCAAGTGCGGAGTTTGTATTGAAGAATGCAAAAAAACCTCTATTCTCTGTCAGCATGGGCATCCAGAAAAAAAATGTCAGACCTGCAGAGAACAAAAGTTTGTGTGCATACATGGCAAACGCCGATATAAGTGCAAAGACTGTGGGGGGAAGGGCTATTGTGAACATGGACATCTCAAGAACTATTGCAGGGACTGCGGTGGAAAGTCCATATGTGTGCATGGCCGTCAGATTCATAGGTGCCACGTTTGCAGTGAGAAATGTCATCATGGCAAAAATAGTGGTCGATGCGAAATTTGTGTTGAGCATTGCAGACTAACAGTAGTACCTACTCTGAGGACCAGACGTGTGGATATTCAGCATCATCAAAATGAAGAATTGCCTTGGTTCAGTGCTTCATCAAGTAGTTCCGAGAGTAGTTCCGGGAGCAGTCCCATGAGCAGTCCCATGAGCAGTCCCATGAGCAGTCCCATGAGCAGTCCCATGAGCAGTCCCATGAGCAGTCCCAGGATTATTTCTCAGGATAGTTCCAGGAGTAGTTCTCCAGGCAATACTGGCGATCAAGATGACATTTTTGGCAACCCACCTCAATCGCCAACGTATCAGTGGTTTACCAGAGGTCATCTTGCAGTTCCTGGTCGGGAAAGTCTTGAACAGAAAAGTCCTGGTCAGGAAAGTCCTGGTTGGCAAAGTAATTGGGAAGAAAGTCCTGATTGGCTAGGTGCTTGTCAGCAAAGTCATGATGGGCAAAGTCCTGATTGGCTAGGTGCTTGTCAGCAAAGTCATGATGGGCAAAGTCCTGATTGGCTAGGTGCTTGTCAGCAAAGTCATGATGGGCAAAGTCCTGATTGGCTAGGTGCTTGTCAGCAAAGTCATGAGGAAGAAATTTATCCCAATGATCAGCCCATGGATGATTGCTTCTTATAGAAAGAGCCTGAATTCAAAAACTTTTATAATTTCTAGATTTTTTACACCAATATTTGGTAATTCATAATTATTTTTAATTTTTTTTTAAGTTAGAAAAATCATTCGAGCCTCCATAGACTATTATTTTATGGAGGTTCGAATGTATGCAAATGTATGATATAATACAAAATGCATTTTTACTTCTTATTTTGAAGAATAATTTTCTATTTTTACTATTATTTTTTTATAATATTTTTATTTTTCTTCTTCACTACTCATCATCTTCTTCTTGTTCCTTTAAAAAGTACGTTTCCGGAAGAAATCGCACCATATCTTGATAGATATGTGCATGTTTCAGATAATGCCAAAGAAACTTCACAGAATAGCATTTGCATTTGATGCGAAAGGCATTTTGATTTCCCAAATTTTCTATTTTTTATAATATTTTTATACTATTATCAATATAAAAATTATGAATGTGAATATATTTAGCAAAAAGAACTTACGATTTTTTATTGCCAAGAATACTTGATACTTCATATTATAAAAAAAATTGATGGATACAAAAATCAAAATTTATAATGTTTAAGTGGGAGGAATGAATATCGCTCTATCTTTGGATAACCCTTTGGGTAAACCTCCAAAGAAGAAGAAGACGAGGAAAAAATATAAATGCCCTCATGGAAGACAGAAGTATGAGTGCAAGGATTGCGGAGGTAGTGGTGTATGCCCTCATGGTAAACGAAAATCTAGGTGCATAGACTGCGGCGGTACAGCTTGTTGTGAGCATGGTGGTCTTCGGAGAACATGTGGTATATGTGGAGGCACAGGGATTTGCATGCACGGATTGAAGAGACGATACTGTGTGCCTTGTTTTGGAAATTCGATGTGTCCCCACGAAAGAGTCAAATTCAGGTGTTCAGTTTGCAAAAGAATTTGTCCTCATGGAGGGAGGGTGTATAATTGTATCATATGCAATCAAATTGTAAATATTGAATTTGCTCCAGTTCCTCTGAGTGTCCCTGTTGTCCCTGCTACCCGTGCTGCCCGTGCTGCCCGTGCTGCCCGTGTGGTTAGCGGAAATCAGAAGAAAAAATCATTGTGTCCACACAATAGGACCCTCTCTAGGTGCATCGATTGTCCTGGCGGTGGAAAAGATTACTGCCAAATTCATCGTTGCATTAAGAAGTCTTGTCGTGACTGCCAAGCAAATAGAATATGCAAGCATGGAACTACACATGGTCAGTGTGATGTATGTTCGGAAAAATTGAAAAAACCAATGCGACTATACATGCGGAAGTGTATGCACAATAAGATTTCGGGAAACTGTCCTTTATGTAAACAGTCTGATATACATGATTTGATTAACTGGATTTCTGGCAAAGATGAAGATTCTGGTAGAAAAAATCCAGAAAGGATTCTCAAGAAGGGAAAACTAATTACGGTTAATGATGGGGGTACTTTTAGGCTTCTTCAGCATCAGAAATCAACACTACTACTTGATACTGAACCAAGTTTTCAGATAACATCCAGTTATTCAAAACTATATGATGATTTTTTCCAAATAAAAGATGGATCAATTGTGAAATCAGATTCCAAATATTTCATGTTAAAGACACCTGCAGTTTGTGTTAGGGTTGATTCTGCTTCACCAGCTGTTCGGTCAATTGAAGATCACGATTTGTTTTTGTCAGATGTTTTCCAGGATGCTGCTCTGCTAGATAGATACTCGGATTTTCCTGGGGTCGATGGTCTGCTAGATGGAGGCGACAACTCCTCCGAATTTGACTCTGATTTATTTGAGGGCGATGGTCCGCCAGATGGAGGCGACAACTCCTCAGGAATCGACTCGGGTTTTGACTCAATATTTTTTGAGAGTGCTTGTTCACCTTGTTCACCTTTATTTCCTAATTTCTTCAATCCCGTCGATCCCGACGAGGGAAATAGTTGGGATAATCTCATTTAATTTGTTGTAAAAACTAAAATTTTATAAAACATTTATAGAATATACTATGTAGTAATTTTATATGATTATTTATTTATAATATTTTCATGATGATCTTTACGAATCATATAATATCACAGTGATGAGTGCAGCTGTATTCGCCGGAAAATAGGATTCCCGAAGTTCTTGCTTCATCTTGTGATACTTGTGATAAAGCACTGCACGTCGTATGAAATGCGAAAGCACCCTTCCAGACACCATTTCAAACCAGCATTTGCACTTGATGCGTAATTCGCGACATTTGGTGCAGCAAATGCATGGCGTTTTACCACATTTTTTGCAGCATGTGCAATCATCACCCCGAAGGTTTTTGCATTCTACACAGCAACGTGGGCAGGGGGTGCCGTCAGGATGCACAACACTGACTTGTTCTTCGGTGTCCGAATCATATTCTGATAGACAGTGAACACAAAAATAATAATTGGAGTTCTTCCAGTTTTCTGCTGTTTGTTCTTCACATTTGCAGTTATTTCTTGTTTCTGTACAATACTTGCAACAAACACAGCTTGATTCAGAGTTCCCACATTTTGCACAACATGTACAACTCTCAGGATACCCTTCACAATTGATGCCATCACAAAATTTACATCTACCAAATTCGAGTGCTATTTCTAGCTCTTTCCTAGCTTCTTCATCTGATTGGCTCATCATAAAGCGCCATAATTATTAAAACTTTGTAAAATTAACCCATCAATTTTTTTCAAATTGATGGGTTAATTTTACATCCAATATGAAGAATATCCCACAAAAAATCACACCTATATTGCAACTATTATTGGTGATAATTCATAATTATTTATAAGTAAATGCTATTTACTGGAGTCTCATAAAACGGGTTTCTTCTTTGCTAATATAAGTGTAACCCCCGAAATGATGAAATTCACGAATACGGGTTCCAATTGCGAGAGTGTTTCCATCTACATCCCACTCTAGAGCACCTTCACAAATTTCCTCATCTAAAACTGCGACAAGAACCAATTTTCCAGTTGGCAGAATGATAAATATTTTCGTCGGATGTCGTCTACAGCTTCCAACTGCGATCATTGGTAGTTTCGGGTTTATTGCAATCCGACATATCCTGATTCCCGCTAATGGATCAAAACAAATTAATCTTTGAAGAGGTTGAACATCACCAAGTGGAGTCACTCTCCAAACATTCAAATTAAATTCTCCTGCTGTTACAACTAAATCCGGGGATGTTTTTAGAAATTCAAAAATCCTGATTGATTCTTCGTCTCCACCCAATGATGCAACAGGAACAACCATCGAAAAATCTTCTGAATGTCTCCATAATAATGCTTCGTTGATCGCACATGATATAGTCAAAAAAAATGGAAACCCTGGACTTTCGTTAAATCTGAATTCTGAGAAGGATTTTTGTTTAGGATGCATATCAGAATTCATCAGTTTGATTTTCTTACAAGCCAACGGATTGAACGAGATTTCTTCAAAATATATAGTTCCATAGCAGGTAAAAACTAATATGGGTGTATCAGTTTTCTTTGGATAAAATTCCAAACATTTGACGCAGGGAGCATACTGTCTTTCCGTACCGAGAATATTCCCAACTGAATCGACATGCCAAATGTAAATATGTTCCGCCGTTACACCAACAATGATCCGCAAACTTGGGTCGATAACAATACGAGTAATGGGATCATCCCTATAACGAGGAATGAAATCTCCAACACCATAAGGCAGCACGACACTTTGGATGAGATCGCAGGGGTTGCTATAAAGTGGATCTTTTCTTACGATGCTAATTTTACTATTGCACATAAGGATACTTCTCTCAGTAAAGCGAATATCCGTTGAACAACCAGGAATAGTTGCAAAACAAGTTGGTGTCATTTGAGGACACCGATTTCGCCGAGAAAGGATCCAAAAAAAGATTCTTCGATCTCGAACTTTTCCTCCAGGGCAGTTCGCTAGCATTCCAGCCAGCTTCATGTAGATGCCTGCGTTGGTTATTAATTTCGTGCGCTGCTTCAAATAAAGTTGAAAATCCGGTTTTGGATCAATAGGTTGCGATGAGTGTTGAGAAGGCGGTAAGCTTCTTTTCAATAACCTCAGTTCCATTTGAATCATCCACCTCATGAGTAGAACATATGCGAATGTACTAAATGATGGTTCAAAAAGACCATCAAAATTACCGAAAGGCATTTTGAGCTCTAAATGATAAATAATTTAATATTTTTACCATCATTTTTTTGTTATTTCTCCGATAGTATTTTATTTTACATCCAATAAAATAAAATATATTCTGTTAACTATCCCACTTAAGCAACAGGGGTGAAATGGCGAGAAAGAGCCTTCATCAAAGTGTTGTAATAGCAGTTCTCCTCCTGAACAACCTTGCCCTTCTTGTCCTTCACAGAGCAGAGCTCGGGGAAGAGATGCTGAAGGGTAGAATCCATGTTGATTCGGCGCTTGTTGCTAGAATCCTGGAGATTTTGGTGCTTGATATAAGAAGTAACCAACTTCAAAGCCTGCTTTCGGCTAACAAGGAGGTGCTCACTGTCATAGGTAAGGTTGTCAACAATCAGGACGCCATCATTGTCGTTGAGGCTCTTGTTGTTCTCAAAAAAGGACTTCATCTCAGCGGTGTAAATGGGCTTAAGCTGTTGGAGACCCTTGTTGCCATTGGTGGAGCGGTTCTCACGGCTCTTGCGGCTCTTCTTGTCCAGGCGCTGGACATCGCGCTCAAGCTTACGGATATTGGCGGCGGTAGCACGGGTTCCCTTAATAAGGCTCTGAAGAAGAGTCTGGCACTGACGGGCAAGCTCAATCAGAGAGTTAGCCTCGGCTTGGAGACTGCTGACATCCTTGGAGTCGACTGCAGATGAGTCAACAACAGCAACAGGCTCCTCGGCTGCTACAGCAACGGTAGCAACGGGGGCAGCAGCAACAGGGGTTGCTTCTACGGCAACATCGGCATCGGATTTTTTAGAGGTTTTAGGGGCGCTTTTCTTAACAAGAGTGCTGGGCATTTCGATACTATATAATGGAAAGTAAAAATGGAATTTATACGAATTACACCCGAATTCATGCACTAAATATTCGTCTCCTAAAGTATTCCAAAAAATCCTGGAAAAAATCTGGCTGGAAAATTTATAAATTTTTATAAAAAATAATATATTTTTTCAGTTTTCATCAAATTTAAAATTGATCAGTATTTTTACGGTAAAAAAATAGGGTTCTCCATCAATATAATGATGATCAATAATTTCATCAGTATAAAATAAAAAAAATTGATTTATTTTATTGGTCATTAATTAAGAACTACAAAAGTCTAGTCAAAATGCCTAAGAAGATCACCTCTAAAACCTCCGCCGTCGCCGTTGTCTCTGAACAACCCGAAGAAGTCTCTATTGCCGTCCCAGTTGTGGAACAGCCCGAAGTAATAATTGAGAAGAAACAAAATGATTCTGAATCCGAAGTCGAAGTCGACAAGGAAGAAGTAAATGCTGTTGATGCTCTTATTGCTGAATTAACTGAGAATATTGCTACTATGAAGGAATTAACCATCAGAAGTCAGCAAGACTTGAAGAAACTTGTTCGCGAGATTCAACTCGAGCGAAAGAATGCTGAAAAAGGCAAAAAGAAGAAGGAAAAGAAGCCCCGCAATGGGTCAACTGGTCTTGACAATGAGCTCAAAGTAAAAACATCAGAATTCCGCCAAGTTGTTGAAAAGTATTATCAACAACTTAAGGATTCCGATGACAACCAAATTGTCAGCGAATTAAAATATGATTCTGATGGTTCACTGCTTATTTCCAGGAAAAAGGCTCACAAATTTGTTAATGCCTACGTGAAACTACATAAGCTTCAATATGAAGATAATGGCAGAAGAATTCACATGGACAAAACACTTCAAAAGCTTTTTCCCGAGAATGCCGAAAAGAAGGAGAAGGGTGTAGTTATTAGAGAGGAAAATTTCTATTTCACATCTGTGATGGCGGCTATTTCTCCTCATCTTGAAAGCGCACACCCCAAATAAATTCCAAAGTAATCTACGGAATTATTTGATTGAAAATTTTATAAAAAAAACAAAAACCAAAAAACAAAAAAATGAATAATGTATTCATTTTTTATATATACCACAACTCAATCTTTTCGAAACCTTCTTTTCTTTTGTTCTTCCTTTGTTTTTCGAATGATCGCCTCAATATTTTTCTTTTTTAATTGATAAAGTAAATCATATTTCGTCAAGAAAAATTCAATATTTGCTATATCATTCATTAATTTCTCAATATATCCAGCCTCCTTCATTTTCTTTAAATTAAAAGATTCTCTATCTTTTGCAACCTCAATGTACTCAAATTCATAGACATAAATATCATTTATTTTCCCCTTCTTAACATCAGACAATTGACACGAATCCGGTAGCCCCCCTCCTATAATGTGTGACTGGATAAACTTTAATGTTGATCCCCTAGGTAATAGCACTTCATATTCCAGTGCATTCAACATTAATTGATCCTCTCTTTTCCGCCTTTCATCTGACACAAATGGTATTCGAATGTTTTGTATAACATTCGTATCCAAGTATAGTATTCGGGTGTTCTTTGGAATAATGATTTTAAAAAAACAGCATTTTGGCTTGGAATTGGATTTATCAGTGAATTTTGATTTAAGAAATGAAAGGGCAGTGTCATTTAACAATGAAGTCGACAAATAATTGGGAAATGTGTACAGATCCCCCTTCTTCAATTTCAAAAGACTCACCGACATGCGCTCTTCCATGAGCCGATTTTCAAAATTTAAACCGCGATAAACAATCATATCTTTATCCGTTTTCGGCGAAATTTTAAATAGCTGGTCAATCTGAGTTATGCTTTCCACAATGTTATAAATAACCATAAAAATATGGTTGAGAATTTCCTTTCTTATTTGTTCTCTGTCCAGTTTTTTATGACGAGTAAATATAGAACCTAGGACATCATCTAAAGACCTAGGATTCTCAGAGAATAATATTTTCCGGTTATACAAAAATACATTTAAATCAACATGACCAAAAATCTTGTAGTCTTTTAGTTTTTCAAGACTCTCAATCGGCTGATTTTTATAGAATGCATTAAACTTCTTTTTTAGTTTTTCCGACTCCCAGAAGATCTCCTGCTTATATTTTTGTATTAAATCTGTTAGTTCAATGATTGATTTTATCATTACTATAAGTAATAATAAAATTTTTTTTACCTTTGCAAAGAATATGGATTTTTTCGGCATAATGGACAAGAATAGGATTTTGACTGAAAAAACCATTCATCTATGCACTTTTTATGGAACATATGATTGCATCCATCCAATTCTCTATAGTAGTCATTCTTTTGAAATTGTTGAAAGCAAATTGAACAATCACAACCATGATTTTCCACCTTAATCTTTTTAGCGGGGGTTAAATGAAATGTAAAATCGCTCTTTGTGAGCTTTTTTTGCGGGTCATTATCCCCAAGGTTAACAATAGCAGTGGTATACTCTTTATTATCATTTACAATAATAAGATGCTTGTATTTTTTGGTTTCTTTGATTTTTTGAATAATTTGTTCAAAAGAGTTTATATTATCGCCTAAATCATGGCTATGATAAAAGTTCATTAATTATTATAATTCAATATTTTTTAATATCAATCGTAAATTTTGCAAATTTTGCGCACAAATTTACTTACGAGCTGGGGCAGCACGAGGCTTTGCGGCAGCTGGCTTTGCAGCGGCTGCCGCAACAGGAGCAGAACTGGGCTTTCGAACCACCTTCTGTGGCTGTGGCTCCTCATCTTCTTCCTCGTCTTCCTCTTGGGCTTCAACGACATCAGAATCTTCAACAGACTCGACATCAGTGTCGGCTTTTTGCTCTTCCTCCTGCTCATCTTCGGGTTCTTCTTCCTTTGCCTTATCAATTGCTTTGATTGAGTCAGACGCAGTAATCTTCGTAGAAGCAACACCGGTCTTATTGCTGAAAGCATAAGTGGTGGGCTTTCCACTAGACATCTTGGGAACAAGAATCTGCTGAATCGTAAGATTCAAGCCGAATCTTCCGCTCACAAACCAAGGACGGATGGAGACAATTGCCTTCACTCTGGCACCCTTCGGAACAAGTTTTTCCAAATGGGAGAATGACTCAATTTCAACCTCTTCCTCTTCGGAATGGTAGAACAGAAGTTCAGGTGTAAGATCAGTAGAACTCTTCTTCTGAATCTTTGGAGCAATACGAGGGGGATAATCACCACCGTCGGATTTCTTCACTAAAGAAGTATACATCGCTCTGACAACTTCACGCTGTGCAGACGTGTATTTCTTCTTAAAAATAATCAAACTGTGCTCAACAGCAAAATCAATCATATATTCATCAAGATCATTAAAACTTTGAATCAATTTGTCATCATGTTCGAGAGAAATATTCAAAGAATAATCAGTCTTGTCTCCTCCTTCAAATGCTTTCACACCAAATGGAGCGCGTCCAAAATTGGTTTCAACATAAAAAGTAGAAGAATTGTAAAGAAGATAGCTTTGTAGGCGTTCATTCTTTTTCTTAGGTTCAGTTGCAGTGACATTTGAAACATCAAAGTCTTCAGTAGAGATAATACGAGAATCGGCGGTAGATTTAGCGGACATTTTGCGTGGGGTTTTGTAATACTAAAAAGAATGGCAAAAAAATAAATCAATTTTTTTTATTTCAACAAAAATTGAATTATTATTATTTAAAATATTTCATATAATATACATTAAAAATGCAAACAGTATATTATGATCCAAATAAATGCATGTCCATTCGGGCACGTCATCAGAATATTCAATGTTGCTATGATAAGAAGTCAAATTCGGATTATTGCGGAATTCACACAAGAAGTCATCACATTGTTCGGATTGATTCAATCTTAGGAGCGCAACCAATGGCTGCTGTCCAAGAGGTTGCCCCAGTGGTTGCTGCCCCAGTGGCTGCTGCCCCAGTGGCTGCTGCCCCAGTGGCTGTTCAACAAGCAGTGGAATCCATTATCAAGAAAAGGAAGTTAGCTTCTAAACAAAAGAATGATGATATTTATACATATCATGATATTAAGGCAAAAATAAGAATAAATAATGAAAAATTGGAGCTCTCTTGTGAATTTTATGGAATCGCCTATGATACAGAAGCACCCAGAGATTCCTACAAAGCCCTGAAGCGACTGATCACCAAACGTGTTGAGCCATATTTGAGCCATGAGACGTCAATTGTCGCGATTCAAAAGGTCTTCAAAGGATGGAATATCCGAAGAAGGCGGAATTGCAACAACAAAGAAGACTGTGGAACTATGGATATCCTCTTTGAAATCCCAATCCAATACTATATTGATTACAAGGACGAAGAGGGTTTCACTTATGGATTCGATATTCGCTCACTACATATGATTATGTTAGAAGCCAACCCAATCAATCCATTTACGCAAAAACAGCTTATATTGGGTGCATCTGGTAAAAACTTCTTCGAAAAATACATGAAAAAAATGACATCTGTTAAGGAAAAAGAGGGAGTCGTCAAATTTGATTCTCCCAAACTCACAAAAGAACAGCGTTTTGACCAAACTTTAATCCGTGTTTTTCAAAAAATAGACATGCTAGGTCACTACACTGACATAGCATGGTTCCAAAATATGACTCTAAAGGATTTGAACAAATTTTACAGGGGTGCATATGATATTTTCTCATTCCGTGCCCAATTGTCGAGCGAAGTCCGCATGAAAATTGTGAGAGACGGAATGCTATTCTGGAATTTCATTGGAAATCTGCATCATGTTCAAGAAAGAACAAAGTATATTCTCCAATACGAAATTCTCCGGGAAATTGAGCGCATATTGGACGAAGGTGAAGACAGAGACAGTAAAATTCTGGGCATTACTCTCATTTTAACCGTTTTGGTGGAATGCAGCCATGCCGCTGCAATTGCTCTTCCTCATCTTGTCCAAAGTTCGTTTGACTAGTTCGCTTAGTTTGCGTATAAAAGCCCCGAAATACCGGCATCAATGCGTAATACATTATAATTCGTCGCGTAAATATTCAATTGTGTATTTTTCTGAATTACACATTCATTCAGGGTAAGCTCAAGGCTGGCATTGTCCAGCCGACTGAAATTACACGTACCCGTGGGCTGGTGGATTTCCGGCTGGAAGCAAAAACTGTATAAATATATGAAGTTTCTGGGGACGCGTGTATGATACTGATAAGGTTGTAGCACCCGGAAGACAAAAGGCTCCCTCTTTCTAAATCTCTCTTGACCCTCCATGCGAATTGTAGCACTGTCTATTGTATCCCCAGGGATGGGCTCGCCATTACTGAAATCAAAATATTCATAGGATTTATTGGCGCCCAGCTGATAAATTTTGTCCGTCTGGAGGACCCAAATGATTTCTTTGACGGGATGATTGAATGTCATTGGAATAATCACATCTTTCTGGTCCACTCCAATCGTATTCACTTGCAATTGTTCAATCAAGTATTCCAGACTACAGCTCGCAAATTTGCGGCGCTCTTCGTTCTCCAGAAAAATATAGTCCACCCATAGGCTCGTCTCTATAATGTTCTTTCCTTGCACAATTGAGCTTTCCTTGCCACCTAGCCCCGGTGGCAAACCATTGCTCGATATCCAAAGCTCATCAAACTGCCGAAATGCCACAATTATGCGGACTTTGCTGTATTGCAAGGCTATGAGCGGCAACGCCATCCCAATATAGCGATTAAACCAGAATTGGAGCGGGACGTATAAATTGAGGGGACCCGGCTGTGAATCCGTATTAAAATTGAGCTCTTTGCCAACCATCAGATTATATGCATACTCTTTCTCAGTAGTCAAAGTCAGCTCACTCCATATTTCCAGCCATTGACCAAAATGACGGTCAATAATTTGTCCGCCTATTTCAATGTCAACATGGCGAATAATGGCGTGCCCTATTCCATTCACCCAACTCACAGTATAATCGGGATTATTCTGGGGCTCCGTGTTAAGATTAGGTAGCCTGATGTTTAAAAATGTTTGGTGGACTAAATCTGCATTGGGGTCGATATCACAATACACTGTATTTCCAAAATTCGCGTCACCATGAAACATTTGCTGGATGCTCTCAATGGCGAAGTTCGTGTATCTCTTGTAAACAGCAATAAAAAACGTAATCTGGGGGTTCCCCGTTAAATAAACATCTTGCGGACCATATGCTGCTAATTGTAATAAGCCTCCTGGCATATTCTATATTGGATTAAATTTTTTAAGTATTATTATAAAAAAGAATTTGGATCTACAAAAGATCAATTAGTTCCTGCAAAAGTGCTTCCAATTCCGGGAATGTAAGACGTTCTGCTGGGTCAATTGCAAGACCTCTTCTCAAAATTTGAAGCAGAAGTATTCCAGCCCGTGATTTGTCGGTTTTGAAAACCTCAGGAATTGGAGGCTCATTTTTTTTTCTGAACTCATCAATTTTTAGTTGCACATGAAGTGCTTTGATAGAGCCAAGTGGACCATCAAAAAAGTGTAAAATCATTGGCTTCCCCGTGAGGAGTTCAATCAGAAACGAGATCGAAGCCCACATTTCAGAATGTTCTGAGAATTGGGAAGAAATGAGAACTTCTGGTGCCATGTTCAAAGCAGTTCCGGGACAATCGGAGTAATCATCGGATTTTTCGCAAGACTCTCCAAAGTCATACAGAACTAATTGCGGCTTTCCATCTTTTCCTTGTCTCAATCCAGTGTTTTGCACTTTGATGTCTCGATGCAGAAAGCCTTTTGAAATCAAGTATTCAACTGCTGAAACGAGCTGCTGAAAAAGAACAAGTTTTTCTTTTTGGTCCTTGAGCGATTTAGGTAAAGCTGGATCTGGAATTGAAGCAGTGAGTGGTTCAACAAGGTCCATGACAAAGAAAAATCTTGACCCATCATACCAAATTTCATCAATGGAGAGGAGATGAGGATGCTTCATTTGCCGTCCAATCTGAGCCTCATTCAAAGCTTTTAGAATTTTGGGAGTTTCAAAGGGTCCAGCATTCACAACTTTAATTGCTTTGAAGGTGCCATCTCTGTATTTTACTTGATATACCGAACCAAATGCACCCCAACCAGTTTCCTCAACTTTAATACATTCATCAAGGGGATCTCCTTTTTGAACAAATGGTGGAAGCACCAATGATTTAGTTGGTGTTGTTCCAAGTGATGGAACTTCTAGCTTCAGCCCTCTAACTGCCATCTAAGAAGAATCCAACTATTTACCAAAAAATTAAATACTAAAAACCCATCAATTTTTTATATAATTAAAGAAATCCGTATTATATCCATCATGACATCTATAACATCAAATGAACACGTCATTGCCAATATTGTCAAAATAGTCAGTCACTTGATTCAACAAGATGACATTCATAGCCGCGGAAATATCATCGGAGATAAAACTATATACGCCAAAGAGGGGCTATATGTCGGCGATTATAATCCCAATTATGACTTCTTCATCAAAGGTAGGGGCTGTATTACGGGCGATGTTATCATCAAAGGAAATCTTTTCTATGAAAATGCGGCGGGGGAAGCCTCCAATAAAAACTACATGGATGTCGCCGTGAAGCCCAACCAGAGCACGGGCTTCCGTGTTAGAGATGATATAAGCGCAAAAGGGCTAATATGGGATTCTCAAGAAGAAGAGTTTGTTATTGCCGATGAGCAATTCATTGAACACTTAAAACCCCGGCAGCCCAATTTTTTGTGCAATTTGCGCTTTAAGAACGCCAATTTTAGCAATGGCTACTGCAAAAATATCCTAGTGGAAAACAGTATTATTGGGCTGGGCGACAAAATAAAGCTCGAAAGTGACCTAGTTTTAATGGGCAATTTGAAAATAAAAGGGAATATCTATTCGGCAACGGACATCCTATGTATAAAGAGCCAGATGACGACAAAAACGATTAAGGTAGAAGGCTCGCTATTCGTGGATAGTGCAGTGGAAGTGGGCAAGGAATTATCGTGCCATGATTTGCGGACTAACCGCGTGGATTGCGGCGACATTCAGGCGCATCACCTCCAATTAGAAGGAGATATTGGAATTAAGGGAGGCTGCGAAATTGGAGGATATTTTATTTCTTCCAAGGGGGCGGAATTCCGGGCAGGGTTAGAAGTCAAAGGGAGCCTTTATGTGGGGAAAAATCTTGTTTTCACGGGTGAAGAAAGTGGCATCGCCTTTTCCAATTTGTGTAATATTGAAAATGCCAGCGTCAGCTATGTCAATGGGAAGAAAGTTTCTACTTATGGCGAAGTCGTTGTTAGCCAAGGGGCTCAGGAGCTCTCCAATAAATCCCTAGGGACAAACCTGGACGCCAAAAATTTCCGCATTAGTAATTTGGATTCTCCCCTGGAAGCGGGGGATGCAGTGAATAAGAGATATGTAGATCAATTCGTCATTGGCTGCCATTTCCTGGAGCCCGCGAGGATCACATCTACTGACCACCTTGACTGTCTATTTGCCGCCAGTCATTACCAATTGATGAGCAAAGAGATGGGGAGGTTGACATTGGACGGCGTAGATGCAGAAATTGGGGACCGTATTTTGGTAAAACACCAGCGGACCAAGACGGAGAATGGAATTTATGTGGTTGTAGCTGTTGGTAATAGAAATCAACAGTGGATATTGCAAATTGCGGAAGATTGGGAGGATATTATAAAAAACCGTCCGAGATTGTCTCCAATGATTATGGTGCGATATGGAACGGAAAACGGGCGGAAAATATTTGGGATGAATGTGGTGTATTCGACGATATGGGAGCTCATGGGGTGGGGGGAAGCGCGCTTCCCCCCTTACCCCCCCATGCCCGGGGTGCCCCCGGTGCAAAACATAATTTCGTAACGCGAAATTATGTTTTGCATTCATTATAAATTCGCTTTGCGAATTTATATGGACCCCGCATTGAGGCAAAATTACTGATAAAATACTTTTGGATAAAAATATTTAATA
>Ga0315284_10002844_pt1 | contig 24650 bp, 21 predicted proteins | sample YL17G09_16_MG_FD_203696 | JGI IMG/M metagenome (GOLD analysis project Ga0315284, IMG submission 203696) | Sediment microbial communities from Yellowstone Lake, YNP, Wyoming, USA - YL17G09_16 | ecosystem: Environmental > Aquatic > Freshwater > Lake > Sediment | place: USA: Wyoming | collected...
CGATATCACTAGGTGATTCAAGTTGGCCCTATTACGGACGCGGTCTATGCCATGTTGCTCTCGATCAACTAGAGCATGCTACTTCAGACTTCACTGCTGCCATTGAGCATGCCTATGCCAGCCTGAGTCATGATCCAGAGAACACAGGGGAGCAGTTCAACCTCGCCCTCTATCTTCTGGCTGCTGGTCAAACTGAATCTGCCCTGCAAGCCTATCAGGCGGGTCTGGCTCTAGGCCCCGGTAGGTTTACCCTCCACGAGGCTCTGCAAGACTTGGCTGACCTGAAAGCCCAGCTGGGTCCACTACCGGGACTGGAGGAGGCGGAAAAGCTCCTGGCTTCACAGAGTGATTAGGGGGGCAGCTTCTCCCGATTTTCGGCTCCCCACACCTGGCACATTCGGCCCTCAAAGGTGCCGAGCGGGGGTACCCGTCAGGCCAGCCGTTGCTTGGCATTTGCAGATGCCAAGAGTTGACCCAGAGACACTCTCTGGGTCAGATGTTTGACATGGGGAGAGAACAGTAGGGAGGTCTTCGTGGAATTGACGCATGTGGATGAAAAGGGGCGCGTCCGCATGGTGGACGTTGGGGAGAAGCCGGACACGGAGCGGGTGGCGGTGGCCAAGGGAGAGGTGACCATGCGCCCGGAGACGCTGCGCCTGATCGCCGAGAAGTGCATACCGAAGGGGGACGTGCTGGCAGCGGCGCAGGTGGCGGGCATCATGGCGGCCAAGCGCACGCCCGACCTCATCCCGCTGTGTCACCCCATCCTCCTGACCAAAGCAGACGTAGAATTTCGCATTGACGAGGAGACGTCACGCATCGAGATCACCGCGACGGTGCACAGCCGGGGGAAGACCGGCGTGGAGATGGAGGCGCTCACCGCCGTCAGCGTGGCAGCCCTGACGATCTACGACATGGCCAAAGCGGTGGAGAAGACGATGCGGATTGGGAATATCCGGCTGGTGTACAAGAGTGGGGGGAAGAGTGGAGAATGGAGAATGGAGAATGGAGAATGAGCGAATGACGAGTGAGAAAATCAGGGTTCGGGTAAAGTTTTTTGCGGCACCGCGGGAGGCGCTGGGCGTGGGGGAGATCGAGCGGGAGATCCCGGCGGGCTCGACCGTGGGGGAGTTGATTGACCTGCTGACGCAGGAATATCCGGTCCTGCGCGCCTACACCCGTTTCGTCAGCGTGGCCGTGAACCGCGCGTACGTGGGCTTGCAGACCGAACTGCACGACGGGGACGAGGTGGCCTGCCTGCCACCGGTCGGAGGGGGTTGACGTGCCCAAGAAACTGTTCGAGATCACGCTGGAGGCCATCTCCGTGGACGAGGTGGTCGCCCGGCTGGTGGACCCGGCGATCGGGGCGGTGGTCACCTTCGTCGGCGTGGTGCGCGGCGAGACGGATGGCCGGGAGGTGCACCACCTGGAGTACGAGGCCTACCCGGAGATGGCGGAGGATAAATTACGCCAGATTGGGGACGAGATGCGCGCCCGCTGGAGGACGGTCCGCGAGGTGGCCATCGTCCACCGCGTGGGGCAGTTGCAGATAGGGGAGACCGCCGTCGTCATCGCTATCTCTGCGGCCCACCGTCCCGAGCTGTTCGACGCCCTCCACTATGCGATTGACCGGCTCAAGGAGATTGTACCGATTTGGAAGAAGGAGGTGTGGGCGGATGGGGAGGAGTGGAGGAGTGGGGACAGGAGATGGGAGACAAGGGGACAAGGGGACAAGGAGATGGGAGACAAGGGGACAAGGGGACAAGGAGACAGGGAGATATTGTAGGGAGATGATGGTGGATCATCTTGCCCTGTGCCCCCTCTACCCTACGGGGTGGAGGGGGTTTCCGTCGTGGTCCCGGTCTTCTACCGGGCGTTGGGCACAGCAAGGGGTGAGCATGGTCATCGGATGTAGCGGATGAGTACATCCGTTACATCCGCCTTGTCCGAATGGACGGCTTGTGCTACATTATTAGTCCTGACCACACATGACTACCAGGGGGGAGGAAACGATGGCAGCAGAATGTCATTCTGAGCGCAGCGAAGAATCTCTGACTGGATTGCGAGTGCGGGCCGAGTCCTTGCAGGATTTCTGCGTGCGCGTGTTCCAGAAGATGGGGGTCCCGGAGGAGGACGCGCGCATCACTGCCGACGTGCTGGTGGCCGCCGACCTGCGGGGGATAGATAGCCACGGCGTGGCCCGCCTGCGGCGGTACGTGAACGGCCTGCGAGATGGTATGATGGTGGCCCGGCCCAACGTGCAGGTGATGACGGAGGCACCGGCCACGGCGCTCGTGGACGCGGGGGCGGGGCTGGGCCAGCCGGTCTCTCACCGGGCGATGGAGAAGGCCATCCAGAAAGCGCGGGACTATGGGGCCGGCTTTGTGACGGTGCGTAACTCCAACCACTATGGCATCGCCGGATACTATGCGATGATGGCACTGGAACACGACTGCATCGGCATCTCGATGACCAACGCCGACGTGCTGGTGGTACCGACCTTTGGGCGCAACGCGATGTTGGGGACGAATCCGATCGCGGTGGCGGCTCCGGCGGGGCGGGAACGGCCGTTCGTGCTGGACATGGCCACCAGCACCGTGCCGCGCGGCAAACTGGAGGTGTACAACCGGCTAGGGAAACCCGTTCCCCTGGGCTGGGCCACCGACGAGCGGGGGGTGGCGACCGAGGACGCGGAGCGGGTGCTGGAGAACTTGAAGCAACGGGCTGGCGGGGGGCTGTTGCCACTGGGGGGTGAAGGAGAATTGTTGAGCGGTCACAAGGGGTACGGCCTGGCGCTCTTGGTGGACGTCATGTGCGCGGTCCTCTCCGGCGCGGCCTGCGCCGACATGGTCTACCCCAAGACGCCCGATGGAAAGCCCCTCCCCGCCAACATCGGCCACTTTTTCGGGGCGTGGCGGGTGGATGCGTTCCGTCCCGTCGAGGAGTTCAAGGCCGGGATGGACGACCTGGCGAGGCGGCTGAAGGAGGCCCCCAAGGCGGAGGGAGCGACCCGCATCTACGTGCACGGCGAAAAAGAGTACGAGGAGGCGGAGCGCCGCTCCCGCAACGGCATCCCCCTCAATCCCAAGGTCGCCGCCGACCTCCGCGCGGTTGCCGATGAGTTGGAGGTGGAGTATGGGCTGGGATGATTTCGTAGTAGATGTTTCCTCTCCTGCCATCGGTAAACCCTGGTCGGTACAACCTACCTGGCGGTGTCATCGTCGGCCCAGGAGGCAGCGTTTCACGAACGGAGTCAGGTGGCCTGTAATGCCCAGACCTTCTATTTTCCACAGAGGATGACAGACCATGGCAAATCGACACTCCTACAAGACGGATGTGAGCTTTCTCGAGAAAATCTCGGTCGGGGCAGTTGGTACTCGCCGTGTCTTCAATTACTTGTGCCAACAAGGACACAGCCCAATTGAGTTAGAACGCGGCTCAATGAGCTTCAAGATCTGGAAAGCTGTCAAGATTAAGCGTATTAGGGTACCCGATATCCTTTGCATCAATTGCGGCCGCCGTGTTGAGTCGAGAGCCAAGACAAGGCTTGAGATATCTATGTCACACTCCTTCTCCAACCAAGAGCGCGGGTGGGATTACGGGCTTGAGAATGATGATTTCGTGGCTTTGGTTGTTTGTCAGCGAGTAGGGGATAGGCCTGTAGATTGGGAAGCTGGTGATCTGGTGCAATATGTCTCTGTTAGGGATCTACGAACTGCTCGTAGTGCTGGCTTGACCATTAGTGTGAGACCCAAAGGAGCACAGGAAGGGTTTGAGGCCAGAATTACTTGGCCGTCTTCTATTGCTGGTGCTACAGGAATAGTCACCCAAGTCACACAAGACCGCCTCCAGTACAGACGACAAGCAGATAGTCGCACGATTACACTGAGATTATCCAAGCAGGGGGTGAGTCTAACTCCGCTGGTGCACGAAGGCGACATTGTCACTGTCAATCAAGTTCTTGCCTCGGTAGTACCTGTAATAACCCACTTCTCGTGCTCGATCAGAGTGACTGAAGAGGATTATATGGCCCAGTTATCAAGCTCCTCGCTAAGCGAAAGATACAAAGCATCGAAGGCATTGTCTTATTTTGACTCTGTAGCGTCTGCTGACGCTTTGGGACACAAGATGTCCGATGACAAAGACCACATTTACGTTCGTCTAGAAGCTGCAGCCAGTCTGGCACGACGTGGCGATAAGCGTGGAATTGCCTTTGTTGAGAACCGTTTGGCTGACCAATATCTGGAGAACAGATTAGAGGCGGTCATAGTGCTCGGCGAAATTGGCGGTCAGGCTGCCAGCAAGATGCTGGTAGAAACCCTGTGTAGTGGTGAGCAGCACCCCGAAATACGCGCTGGTGCCGCTTGGGCACTCGGTGAGTTGCATGAAAAATCAGCGATGGACGCACTCATACAGAGTTTCATCGCTATGGACGAAGAGATTCGCGCTGAAGCGGCCCGGGCGTTAGCGAAGCTTTCCGAAGACTTCACCCCAGAAGTTCTAGCTGAACTTCTGAGAAGTGATCAATCGCAACGTGCAGGCATTGCCTGGGCTTTAAGCAAATCTGCTCGGTTCAGAATAGAGCAACTGCTACAGGCATTGGTAGACGATGACGCCAGACGATGGGTTGCTTACGTTATTGGCACCCAGGATCCGCAAGACTATGTTGGTCAGATAGAATCGCTCAGACAAGAAGACCCGGAGGTTTATTTCGCTGTCACTGTTCTGTGGCAGATAATGAACAGCTGGGTCTATGGCCTGGAGGAGTATGGATGAGACAATTACCTGATCCTCTATACATGACTGCCTACGGTAGAGCCTATGTAGGTGATGCTCTCCAGTTGTTAGGTTGCCTCCAAGGCGAATCGATCGATTTGGTCATTACATCACCGCCATTTGCATTGCAACGACAAAAAGAATATGGGAACCGCGACCAGGATGAGTATGTAGATTGGCTTCTGGAGTTTACCTCAGAGATCAAGCGTGTGCTCAAAGCCACTGGCAGTCTTGTTCTTGATCTTGGGGGAGCCTATCGCAAGCGAAGACCTGTTCGTTCGTTATACAATTACCGAGTTTTGATAAGGCTATGCGATGAGCAAGGCTGGAACCTTGCAGAAGAGTTTTTCTGGTTCAACCCGGCAAAACTGCCCTCTCCTATCGAATGGGTGAACAAACGTAAGATTCGTGCAAAAGATGCAGTCAACACTGTCTGGTGGTTGTCTAAGTCTGACTTTCCAAAAGCGGATGTTTCACGCGTGCTCGTGCCCTATTCGGAAAGGATGAAACTTCTGCTCCAGAACAGTGACAAGTATTACTCGCCGAAGAAAAGGCCGTCTGGACACGATATTAGCAGGCGCTTTGCTGAGGACAGAGGTGGTGCCATTCCCCCCAATCTGCTGCATATCCCGAACACCGAGAGTAATTCACAATACCTAAAATGCTGCAAATTGGCGGGAACTAAAGGACACCCTGCGCGCTTTCCACAGAAACTCCCCGAGTTCTTTGTGCAATTCTTGACCGATGTGGGGGATACGGTCCTGGACATATTTGCCGGTTCAAATACCACGGGGGCTGCCGCAGAAAGTCTGGGACGCCGATGGATCGCCTTCGAGCTGGAGCGAAAGTACTTGGCAGCGTCCGTCTTCCGTTTCTTGTCAGAAACTGACGAGAGCACAATGAAGTATTTATACGCCGAACTTTGTGCTGAAGGTGCGACTAACACAGTGGTTCCTCAAGTCGTTCAATCGTGTCTGCTCGATGAAAGGGTTGAATATTCAACTGACTAAGACTGGATTTGATAGGCCAATCTCAGACATAGGATTGATCTCAATGTATCAAATCCCCTACAGCAAAACCTATCTGGAGTTTGACCTGCCGCCCGGTATGCGCGGGACAGTGGTCGTGTCCCAGGCCGTGGAGCCAGTGGCCGACGTGGAGCGCGCCATCGGCGAGGCGTTGGCTTATCCCATCGGCTCGCCACCGCTGCGGGAAATGGCGCACCCGGGCGAGCGGGTGTGCATCGTTTTCACCGACGTCACGCGGGCCAGCCCCGACCACCTGCTCGTCCCGGCACTCCTGCGGGAGTTGGAGGCGGCGGGAGTTCGCGACGAGGACATCACCCTCTTGTGCGGGATCGGCATGCACCGGCCGTCCACGCCCGCCGAAAGGATAGCCAAGTTGGGGGCGGAGGTGACGGCCCGCTACCGGGTGATGGACAACGAACCCCAGAACCCGCAGGCATTGGTGGACCTGGGGGTCACAGCGGGCGGGGTGCCGGTCTCGGCCCACCGGGCGGCGGTGGAGGCCGACCTGCTGATCGCCACCGGGCTGGTGGAGCCCCACCAGTACGCCGGTTATTCGGGAGGGCGCAAGACGCTGGCGGTGGGAGCGGCGGGAGAACGGCTCATCGCCCACACCCACGGCCCGGCGTTCGTGGACCACCCCGGCACCCGGCTGGGGCGGGTCGAGGGCAACCCCTTCCACGAGGCGATCAGCGAGGCGGCGCGGCGCGCCAACCTGCGCTTCATTCTGAACGTGGTCCTGGACGACGAAAAGCGGATCCTGAAAGTGGCGGCCGGGGAGCCGGAAGCGGCCTTCCACGAACTGGTCGCCTTCGCCCGCTCCGTCTACGAGGTGCCGGTTCCCCACCAGTACGACGTGGCGATCGGCGGGGTGGGTTTCCCCAAGGACGCCAACCTGTACCAGGCCAGCCGGGCGGCTTCTTACCTGTTCTTCGCGCCGACGCCGGTCGTCCGGCCGGGCGGGTTCTTCATCATCCCGGCCCGCTGTGAGGAGGGAGCCGGGGAAGGGGTCGGGGAGCAGCGCTTCTTGGCCGCCATGCGAGATGCGCCCGACGTACAGTCCATCCTGGACGACGCGCGCCAATATGGCTATCCACCGGGCCAGCAACGGGCATTCGTGATGGCCAAGGTGCTGGAAGAGGCGCGGGTAGTGATCGTGGGGAGCGAGTGCCCGGACGTGGTGGCGGCCTGCAAGATGACGCCCGCGGCGACGATGGAGGAAGCGCTGGCGCTGGCAGCGCGGGAGTTGGGGCCGGACCTGGACGTGCTCATCGTACCTCATGCACTGCTCACGCTGCCGGTGGTAACTGGAGGTTAGAGGTTGGAGGTTGGAAGTTGGAAGTTGGACGACGAGGCGCGCCACTGCATGCGCTGCGGGCAGTGCCTGGCGGTCTGCCCGATCTACCGGCTGAGCCTGAACGAGACCGACTCGCCTCGCGCCCGCGTCGCGCTCCTGCGCGCCGTGCACGAGGGGCTGGTCGAGCGCCCCACAGAGAACACCGCCGCCCGTTTCTTCGGCTGCCTGCTGTGCGGGTCGTGCTCCTTCACCTGCCCCAGCGGCGTGACGGTGGACCGCATCCTGGAACTGACGCGCGGGGAAATGGCCGAGCAGGGATTGATGCCCCAGCCCCTGGTCGCGCTGGGGGAACGCATCACGGAGGTCCACAACATCTCCGGCGAGCCCAACGCGAACCGGCTGGTGTGGGCCGCCAATCTTCCCCAGCCGCCGGCGGGCGTAGGCAAGACTCAGGCAGAGGTGGTCTACTTTGTGGGCTGCGTCAGCGCGCTCTTCCCCCGCAGTTACTCCGTCGCCCAATCCTTCGTCCAGGTCCTGGAGCGGGCCGGCGTGGACTATGGGCTGCTGGGGGACGAGGAGTGGTGCTGCGGCTACCCGCTGGCGATCAGCGGCGAACTGGAGCAGGCCCGCGAGACGATGCGCCACAACCTGGAGGCGGTGCGGGCGCTGGGGGCCAAAACGCTGGTCACCACCTGCCCCTCCTGCTTCCATTTCTGGAAGCACACGTACCCCGTGGCACTGGGTGAGGAACTGGGCTTTGAGGTAAAGCACGCCACGGAGTACCTGGCCGACCTGGTCGAAGCCGGTACGCTGCCGCTGAAGGAAGGGTTGCCCGAGCAGGCCTGCCCTGAGCACAGCCGAAGGGTCGTCACCTACCACGACCCGTGCGACCTGGGGCGCAAGGGCGGGGTCTACGAGGCCCCCCGGCGCATCTTGGCCCGCATTCCGGGCGTGCGGCTGGTGGAGATGCCCGAGAACCGGGAAGGTTCCCATTGCTGCGGCGGGGGTGGCAACCTGGAGAGTTTCGACCCCGCATTGAGCCAGGCGGTGGCCGCCCGGCGCATCCAGCAGGCCGCCGAGACCGGCGCCCAGGTCATCCTATCCGCCTGCCAGCAGTGCGAGCGCACGCTCGCCAACGCCGCCCGCGCGGAGCGGGTGCGCATGCGGGTAAAAGACATCACGGAGCTCGTACTGGAATCCCTGAAAGATGAAACGTGAAACGTGATCCGTGATCCGTGTTCCGTATTGCTGATTTGCCGATGGGATGTTGCCTATGATCGAGAAACTCCAGGACATACTGGGCCCGGCGAAGGTGCTGACCTCGCTCGAAGACCGCATCGCCTACTCCTACGATGGCACTTTTGCCCAGAGTTTGCCCGACGTGGCGGTCCTGCCGGAATCTACCGAGGAGGTGGCGGCGGTCGTGCGCATCGCCGCCGAGCACCGGTTACCGGTCGTACCGCGGGGGATGGCCTCCGGGCTGGCGGCGGCATCGGTGCCCTTCGGCGGAGGCATCGCCCTGTCGCTCACGCGGCTGAACCGCATCCTGGAAATGGACGAGGAGAACCGCACCGTGCGGGTCGAGGCGGGCGTGGTTACGGCCGACCTGCAGGCGGTCGTGGAGCAGCGCGGCCTCTTTTACCCGCCCGACCCCTCCAGCAACCGCCACTCTACCATCGGCGGAAACATCGCCTGCAACGCCGGCGGTCCCCGCTGCCTCAAGTACGGGGTGACCGGCGATTACGTAATGGGGCTCACTATCGTCCTGCCAGATGGGCGAGTGCTCGAGACGGGCGGCAAGGCGATCAAGAACGTGGTCGGTTACGACCTGACCTCGCTCTTCGTCGGCTCGGAGGGGACGCTGGGGGTGATCACGGAAGCACTCTTGCGGCTGACGACCAGGCCCCAGTTCGTGCGCACCGCGCTGGCCGAGTTTCCCGCGCTCGACGACGCCTCGCGCACCGTCAACGCCATCCTGGCTGCCGGCATCGTTCCGGCGACGCTGGAACTGATGGACGAGACGGCCATCGCTTGCATCGAGGAGGCCATGCACCTGGGGCTGCCACTGGACGTGGAGGCGATGCTGATCATCGAGGCCGACGGCTCGGACGAGGAAGCGGTGGTGCGGGAGATCGAGGCAATGGCCCATATCTGCCGGGAGAACGGGGCGCGCCAGGTGAACGTGGCGCAGGATGAGGCGGAGAGAACCAGCCTGTGGCGCGCACGCCGGTCCGTCTCCCCGTCGCTGGCCCGCAAAGCGCCCAACAAACTGGGAGAAGACATCACCGTCCCGCGCAGCGCTATCCCGGAGGCGATCCGCCGCATCAAAGGGCTCAGCCAGGAGTACGGCCTGCCCATCGTCGTCTTTGGCCACGCCGGGGATGGTAACCTTCATCCCAATATACTCTTCGACAAGCGCGACGCCGAGCAGTGGGCGAAGGTCGAGACGATGGTGGAAAGGATCTTTGACGTGGCGCTGGAATTAGGGGGCACGCTCTCCGGTGAGCACGGCGTGGGCACGCTCAAGCAGCCGTACATGGAGCGCGCGCTGGGGCCGGTTTCGCTGGAGATCCAATGGCGGATCAAGCGGGCGCTGGACCCGCTGAACATCATGAACCCGGGCAAGGTGCTCCCGAAAAGTAAAACGTAGCATTATTTCGCGAGGAGGCGATCAGTGACACAGACTGCTCACAAGCAGAACCTGGCCCAGGTCCTGGCACGGCACCCGTACGTGGTGGTCAACCCAGAGCGCAGGACCATGATCCAGGCTGCCGTAGACAACCGGGAGGCCATCGTCGCGGCCAACGGCGCGCTGGCAACGTGGACGCCACCCGAGTCCACCGGCCGCAGTCCCCGGGACACTTACGTCGTCCGCCGCCCGGAGAGCGAGGGGGACATTGACTGGGATTCCCCCAACAACGTCCCGCTGGAGCCCGAGACCTTCGACATGCTGTTCGAGGATGCGCTCAAGACGCTCTTCCGGAAGCCCAGGCTGTACGTCACGGACCGGGTGGTGGGGGCAGATGGCTCCTACGCCCTGCCCGCGCGAGTCGTTTCGTACCACGCGCTGGCGGCACTGTTCACGGACAACATGTTCCGCCCCGTGCCGGATGACCTCGAATGCAGCATGTTTGCCAGGCGGGGCTTTACACTCCTGGTGGCGCCCTACGACAAACTGAACCGATCAGTCTACGAAGGGCGACTTCGCAAACTGCCCGACGGCGCGGGTGATCCGATGTCCGATGTACCTCCATCGGCACCATCGGCGTACACCCGTACGTCCAACATGGCGATCGCCATGGACTTTGACCGCATGCTGGGGGTCGTCTATGGCTCGGCCTACTGCGGCAGCGTCAAGAAACTGATCTTTAGCGTGATGAACTATATCCTGCCCGCCGAGGGCATCCTGCCCCTCCACTGCTCGGCCAACGAGGGGCCGGCCGGCGACTGTGCGCTCCTGCTGGGGCTCTCGGGCACGGGGAAGACGACGCTCTCGGCCGACCCGCGCCGGGCGCTCCTGGGCGACGACGAGCATGGCTGGAGCGACAACGGCACTGCCAACTTTGAGAACGGCTGCTACGCCAAACTGATCAACCTGCGCGCCGACAAGGAGCCGGAGATCTGGAGCGCCGTCCTCCACGAGGCCCACTATCTGGACCACGGCGCCATCGTCGAGAACGCCATGATGTACCCCGACGGGACCTTCGACCTGGACGACGACCGGCTGACCCCCAACTCGCGAGCCTCATACCCGCTGTCCTTCCTGACCAACATCAAACTGTCTTCGACGAGCGGCCACCCCAGGACAATCCTGTTCCTGGCCGCCGACGCCAACGGGGTGCTACCTCCCGTGGCCCGGCTCCGGCCCGAGCAGGCGATGTTGTGGTTCCTGATGGGATACACGAGCAAACTGGCCGGCACGGAGACCGGCATCATTGATCCGGTGTCCACCTTCTCCCGCTTCTTCGGCGAGCCTTTCATGCCCCGCAACCCCGACGTGTACGCCCGCATGCTCGGCGAACGGCTGCACAAGCACGGCGCGCAGGTGTACCTGGTCAACACCGGCTGGAGCGGTGGGCCTTACGGCGTGGGAGCGCGCATGGACATCAACCTGACGCGCGAGATCGTGAACGCGGCCCTGAGCGAGAAACTGGAGGGCGTGGAGTACGTCGAAGACCCGTTGTTCCACATTCTCGTTCCTACCCAGTGTCCTGGCGTCCCCTCCGAGGTCCTGGTCCCCAAGAACACGTGGCCAGACAAGGAGGCCTATGACGCGCGGGCCCGGAAACTGGCACACGACTTTAGCGCGCATTTCGACAAGGCATACGGCGATAAGAACATTGACCGCTCTGTCGCCGGACAATGCCCGGGAAAGTAGCGCGCAAAGTCCATAGAGAGGAGATTTGTATGCTTACTAAGGACGAACTATTGGCAAGAGCCAAGAAACCATCGGCGGATGCGATGCGTCTCCATCCATATTATCACGGCAAGATCCAGACCATACCCAAATGTCCCGTCCGTGGGCTGGACGATTTCTCGATCTGGTACACGCCGGGCGTGGCGGCGCCTTGCCGCGCCATCCAGGCGAACGAAGAGCTGGCCTACGAATACACCAACAAGGGCAATACCGTCGCCATCGTCTCTGACGGCACGCGCGTGTTGGGCCTGGGCGACATCGGCCCCGCCGCCGGAATGCCGGTGATGGAGGGAAAGGCGCTGATCTTCAAGTACCTGGGCGGCGTAGATGCCGTGCCGATCTGCCTGGACACGAAAGACCCGTACAGCATCATCCTCGCCGTCAAGCTGATCCAACCCTCTTTCGGGGGGATCAACCTGGAGGACATCTCGCAGCCCAAATGCTTCCGCGTGCTCGACATGCTGCGCAGCGATCCCGAGGTCAAGATCCCGGTCTGGCACGACGACCAGCAGGGGACGGCCACCGTCATCCTGGCCGGCGTGGTCAGCGCGCTGAAGGTGGTCGGCAAGCGCATGGAGGACATCAAGGTGTCGCTGATCGGCAGCGGCGCCGCCAACGTCGCGACGCTGCGCCTGCTGCTGGCCTGTGGGGTCAAGTTTGGCAACGTCATCGCCTGCGATAGCACCGGCATCCTGCATCCAGAGCGCACCGACATCGCACAGCGCAGGATCGAATTCGTGGACAAGTGGCGCATCTGCCAGTACTCGAACGCCGAAGGGCGGCGCGGTGGCACCGCCGAGGCGATGCGCGGCACCGACGTGTGCATTGCGCTCAGCCAGCCCGGGCCCGGGACGTTGCTGCCGGAGTGGGTGGCTGGGATGGCCGAAGACGCGATCATCTTCCCCTGCGCCAACCCTATTCCCGAGATCTGGCCCTGGGAAGCGAAGGAGGCCGGGGCGCGCATCGTCGGCACGGGCCGCAGCGACTTCCCCAACCAGGTCAACAACTCGCTGGGCTTTCCTGGCATTTTCCGTGGCGTGCTCGACGTGCGAGCGACGACGATCACCGACGAGATGGCCATCGCCGCCGCCCGGGAACTGGCACTGTGTGCGGAGGAGCGCGGGCTGGATGATGACCACATCCTGCCGACGATGGACGATTGGGAGGTCTTTCCGCGCGAGGCCACCGCAGTGGGCATGAAGGCACAGGAACAGGGCGTGGCCCGCCTGACCATGTCCCGCGGCGACCTGCTCAGCAAGGCCAAGGCCACCATCCGCCAGGCACAGGATATGGTCCATTTCCTGATGGACAAAGAATTGATCCCGCCGGTACCGGCGGAGTGATCCTTGAAAGGAGGAAGCGCAATGGTTGAATTGATCATCATTGGCGGTGGGCCGGCCGGCATGACGGCGGCGGCGACGGCGATCAGCCAGCGGATGGAAATGCTCATCATCGCCGAGCGCTGGGGCGGCCAGACCCCCTACGCGATGCAGATAGAGGACATGGAAGGGCGGGAGACGATCACCGGCGAGATCCTGATAGATGCCTTCCGCCGCCAGCTCGATTACCTGGGTTTCGTGCATCACTCCGGCAACGTGACCCGGGTGATGCCCGGTGCCCAGTGCTTCGTCGTGGAGACCGACGACGGCGACCGGTTTGAAGGGCGGACGCTGATCATCGCGACGGGGGCTGAGCCGCAGCGGCTCGACGTGCCGGGGGAGACACGGCTGACCGGCTACGGCCTAAGTTATTCGGCAACGACGCATGCCAGCCTATTCCTGGGCAAAGACGCGGCGGTCGTCGGGAACGGCCGGCGCGCGCAATGGGCGGCGGCGGACCTGGCGCGCAAGGCGCACCGGGTCTACCTGCTGGCCCCCGAACCACTGATAGACACTCCCCTGGCCCACGGGCTCCACGGGATGCCGAACGTCGAGATCGCCGAAGGGATCACGGTGAAGGAGGTGTGCGGCGAACGTTTCGTCGAAGGCATCGTGGTGGCAACGGCCGGCGGCGAGGAACGCGAGATACCGGTCAAGGGCGTGTTCGTCAAGTTGCGCCGGACTCCCAACTCAGGGTTGGTACGGGAGTGGGTGGACTGCGACCGGGAAGGACACATCATCGTGAACGTGTACTGCGCCAGCAGTTGGCCGGGGGTGTTCGCCGCCGGCGACGTCACCTTCGTTTCAGAGCAGGCGTTGGTACACATCGGCGAGGGGGCCAAGGCGGCCATCTCTGCCTACCACTACCTGCTGATGCACACGTAGATTCTTTGCTGTGCTCAGAATGACATTATGATGCTTCAACGCGCACACGAGATCGAGGAAAAACTGGTTGCCTGGCGGCGGGAATTCCACATGTACCCTGAAGTGGGCTTCCACGAGACGCGCACCGCCGCCCGCGTCGCGGAGGTCCTGACGTCGCTGGGCTACCGGGTGCGCAGCGGCGTGGGCCGCACGGGGGTGGTGGGAGACCTGGGGGAGGGCCACCCAACGGTCGCCATCCGCGCGGACATAGATGCGCTGCCCATCCAGGAGACCAACGAGGTCCCCTACGCCTCGCGGACGCCAGGCGTGATGCACGCCTGCGGGCACGACGCCCACACCGCCGTCGCACTGGGCGTGGCGACGCTGCTGGCAGAAGAGCAGTTCCCGGGGACGGTACGCTTCCTCTTCCAGCCGGCTGAGGAGGTGAACGACGAGGAGGGGGTTAGCGGCGCGCCCCGCATGGTAGAGGACGGCGCGATGGAGGGGGTGGAGGCGGTGCTGGCGCTCCACGTAGGTCCGGCAATCCCGGCCGGCGCCGTCACAATCAGCGCAGGCCCCATGTCGGCCGGGGTAGACAGCTTCCACGCGGCCGTCATCGGCCGGGGAGGGCACGGCGCGATGCCCCACAAGGTGGTAGACCCGATCTACATCTCCGGGCACGTCATCCTGGCCCTGCACGGCATCGTCTCGCGGCGCGTGCACCCCACCAGCGCGGCAGTGGTCAGCATCGGCTCCATCCACGGCGGGCACGCAGACAACGTGATCCCGGAACGGGTGGAAATGTCCGGCACCATCCGCTTTATGGAACTGGAGGTACAGAAGGAGGTTCACGCGGCGATCGAGCGGGCCCTGGAAATCGCGCGGGTGCTGGGCGGGGACTATACCCTCCGCATTGATCCCGGCGGCATGCCGGTCGTCAACGACGCAAGGACGGCCAAAATGATCCGGGAGGTAGCGACCGAACTGATCGGGGAGGAGCACATCCTCCCCCACAAGCAAGAGATGGGGGCCGAGGACTTTGGGGCGTTCACGGACCTGGCAGCGGGGGCGATGTTCGTGCTGGGAAGCCGGATCGAGGGGGACGAACGCAGACTGCACCATCCGCGCTTCGACATTGACGAGCGCTGCCTGCCGGTGGGCACGGCCATCCTGGCCGAAGCGGCACTGCGGCTGTTGCGGCGAGATAGTTGAGTGACATACATGAACGTTGTACAGCGAGTTCCCGATCTAGACGAGAACCTGACCGTTTTGCGGGCAGATTCGCTCAAGACATTCGCGCTGCTTGTCGGCTTGCTTGGCTACTTCTGGCTCATAAGGACCGTCTGGCCTGAAACTGGCGGGGAGATTCCTTCCATCGAGGCGCTGATCGGCAGTGGGCTGATGGTCTTAAGCGCAAGCTTGAGTTATGCACTGAGAGAACGATCTCTGCACATCGCATCACCCCTGTTCGTTGTAGGCGCCCTAGTTGCCAGTGCCTGCTGTATGTTGACGTTTCAGTCGTTCGACCTGGCGTACCTGTTCATTCTCCCCGTCATCTTCGCCAGCGTACTCCTGGGACAAGTGGCTTTCCTCATAGTAGCGTGTATGGCCATTGCCCTCACATTGACCATAGGTCTTATCCGCATAGGAGTGTCAATACCATCGGCAGCGCTCCCTGCTGTGATCATCGCGCTGACCGCCCTCGCTTCCTGGCTCTCTGCGCGCAATTTGCACACCGCACTGGCGTGGGTCTGGAGCGGGTATGAGCGCGCCCGTCATAACGAGGAGGTGACCCGTGAGCGAGCGGGTGAGCTGCGCCGGGCTCTGAAAGCATTGGACGAGGCCACCCACAGGCTGGAGCGCACCAACTATATGCTCGCACTGGCTCGGGACCAGGCCGAGGAGGCCCGCCGCCTGAAGCAGCAGTTCGCTCAGACCATCAGCCACGAGCTACGTACGCCCCTCAACCTGATCGTGGGTTTCACCGAGCTGATGACCGAGTCGCCGGAGCACTATGGAGGCACACTTGCTCCCGCCTATCTGCGCGACCTGAACATCGTACACCGCAACGCCTGCCATCTTCAGGGTCTGGTCAATGACGTGCTGGACCTGGCGCGCATTGAGGCCGCACAGATGAGCATATTACTGGAGAAAACCGATCCAACGGTCCTGGTACAGGAGGTGGTGAGCACCGCGCGCAGCCTGGTGGAGGCGCGCGGTCTGGCGCTGCACACCGAGGTCGAGCCTGGCCTTCCCCCCTTGTGGCTAGACCCCACTCGCATCCGGCAGGTGCTGTTCAACCTGCTGAGCAACGCCGCGCGTTTCACCGACGAGGGGAGCATCACGGTGGGCGTTCGCCAACAAGAAGATCAAGTGATCTTCGCCGTGGTAGACACGGGTACGGGGATTGCGCCCGGGGACATCTCCTGCATCTTTGAGGAATTTGAGCAGGCCGACGGAAGCACGCGGCGGCGCCACGGAGGGGCGGGACTCGGCCTGGCGATCAGTAAACGGTTTGTGGAGCTGCACGACGGTCGAATCTGGGTGGAAAGCCAGGTAGGCCGTGGAAGCAAGTTCTACTTCAGCCTGCCCACCGGTCAGGTTGATCCAGCCGTCACGACCAGTCGCCTGAGAGGTGTGGTCAGCAGGGAGACGCCCAAGGGCAGCGAGGAGCCTGTGCTCCTGGCGGTTGGGCGCAGTCCGGCAGCGTCGGCGCTCTTGACTCGCTATGTGCGTGGGTGCCGCACGGTGGCCATCCCCGATCTCGAACAAGCTCGGCACACGGCACAGCAGCTTATGCCCCAGGTAGTGGTCATTGATCAAGCCAGCGTGGAGCTGGATTCAGGCAGACTGGAGAGGCTGATACAGAACTGGGGGATGCCGCGCGTACCCTTCATCGTATGCCCACTGCCCGGAGAGGAATTGCTGCGACAGCGATTGGCGGTGGACGGTTACCTGATCAAACCGGTGACGCGCCGCACCCTATGGGACATGTTGCGCCAGTTCGGAGAGGACGTTGACCGGGTGTTGGTCGTTGACGATGATCAGGACTTTGTGTTACTGATGGGCCGCATGCTGGAGGATAGCCCGGTCCGGCATTACCACGTCATTAGCGCGTACAGCGGCCACGAGGCCCTTGGCCTGATGCGCCAGCATCGGCCCGACCTGGTGTTGCTTGATCTGGGATTGCCAGATATGCCAGGGTTCCAGATGGTCAAGCGTATCCGGTCGGCGCCGGACTGGAAGTGTATCCCCATCATCATCGTCACGGCACGGGATGAGCTGGACCACCACGAGATCCTGACGGGGCCTATCATGATCGCCAAGGCCGGCGGTTTGACACCAGGCGAAGTAGTGCGGTGGATACAAAGTGTGGTGGACACGACCGTCACACCTTTTCCAACGCCTCCAGCGTCGAAAGAAGCGCCTGTTCTGTGACCGGCTTCTCTACAAAGGCAGTCGCGCCCAACGAGAGGGCCAGATCCTTCTGCTTGAGCACAGAGCACACGATGACCGGGATGTGACAAGTGTCGGGCTGGTTGAGCAAAGCCTGCAGCACCTCCCAGCCATCCTGAGCAGGCATCATCAGGTCGAGGGTGATCGCATACGGCTGAAATTGAGACGCCTTATCGAGCGCTTCCTCAGCCGTCTGTGCGCTGACAACGCGATACCCGTGAGGGCTCAGATAGTCTCGGATGAGCTCTAGCATATCCTCGTTGTCGTCCACGGCCAACACGGTGCGTTCGGCGGTGGGCAATTGCACGTCGAACCCAACGATGGACTGTCCAGCATACGTCGGCAAGATGTGAGCTCCGGTCAGTGTGGCCATCTCCCCAAGCACCGAGAGCCTCTCTTCAACTTCATCAGGCGCTGCAGCCTGGACGGCTTTCGACGGTTCTACCTGCAAAGACAGAAGCACCTCCACCCCCTCACCCTGCACCGTCAGCAGTATTGCGGCCCCTTCCGCGTGCTTGATCAAGTACCCCAGCATTCCCAGAAGCATCTGTCTCAGTAGATTCTGGTCTATGGAGACGTCCGGTAGCGACTGAGGGAGCGTTGCCTGGAAATCGAGTCTGCGCTGGTACAGTATCTCCCGCAGGAGTGAGAACACGCCATCAATCACGTCACCGATGCGGGTGTAGCGATCGGCCTGGGTCAATCGAGCTGCCTCCAACCGGAGCAGTTCCAGTCGGTTGAGGGAGGACCTTTCTCCGGCACCTTGGTCCGCTTCCTCTTCCTCAGGCACAGGCTGCTGGACGACGAAACGCTCCCACAAGATACCAGCCACGTCCTCGATGGCAGCCTTGTGCACACGATAATAATGCCGAAGACTGATCGCAATTTGGTCTGCCACTGCCTGTGGGTTGAGACCTTTCACGTAGCGCAGCACCATGAGCCGATGGCGGCGCCACTCGCTGCAGAAAGCAGGCGCCTGCGGCCCCGGGTCTAGCTCCCCAATGGCGTCCAGGAGGATGTGGTGTAACTTTCTGGCTCGTTTCTTGAGGGGCAAGGAATGCTGATTCTGAAATGGAGAAGGCACCAATATGTCTACCAAGGGATGCGTACGCAGGTAGAACAGGTCGTAGAGATGTTCGTAGGCATCGGCTACCTGCGAAACGAACGCTATCTCAGGCACCCCACACGCCTCCAAAATGTCAAAGAGTGGCACGGATATGTCATAGACAGCAATACTACTCTGTGGTATGCTTGAATTGCGCCGTAGAAGGCAGGATTGGATTTGGTCTTGCTCTCAGCCGTTCTATCTCGATTATACCACAAAAGCTTCGCTGAAGAAATCTGGAGTCGCGATGCAACTCGTGCACCTCACCCCCGGCGGAGCTTTTCGGAGAGGGTTGCCATGGTACAATCGAGAACGGGAGGGGGTGAAGCGAGGATAAAAGTGTGACGTGGATCATGCGCGGAACTGACAGGCATTAGCAGCCGACAAAGCCAGCGAGTCGAAAGCTTTTCTCGCAGATCAGTAACAGAATTTAGGAGGAAACAGAAAATGAAAGAGAAGAAACTGAGCCGACGCGATTTCCTGCTCCTGTCCGGTGGCGCGGCGGCAGGAACACTGCTGGCTGCCTGCCAGCCACAGGTAATCAGAGAAACGGTGGAAGTAACGCGTCAGGTCGAAGTCGAGAAGCCGGTCGAGGTGACAGTCGAGGTACCGGCGGAAGTGGAGCCGGTCACGATTTCCTTCCTGGCTATCCACCCGGGATTTGATGATGTTCTTCCCTATTTCTACGACGACAATCCTGGCATAGTGGTGGAGCCGGACTATCTGAGTTGGGATGCCTTCTTCGAGCAGATCCAGGTGCGGCTCGCTGCCGGGACAGGGGATCCGGACGTGCTCGAGGTGGACGTCCCAATGACCGCGGCCTACGGATATCGCGATTGGCTGTTGCCCCTGGATGATACGTATACCCAGGCCGAGAAGGATGACTGGCTCGACGCAGCGCGGAGAGCCGGCACGTATGAAGGCAAGTTAATATCTGCGCCGATGAACACCTCGGCCCAGTTGCTGATGTATAACAAGAGCCTCCTCGACAGGGCAGGTATCGAGCCGCCGGGAGAGAACGAGCGCTGGACGTGGGAGCAGGTGGCTGAGGCCGCCAAGCAGCTCACGTTCGATGACGATGGCGATGGCACGCCTGAGACGTGGGGCTTCATCTGGGAGCAGGTCATCCGCATCTACCAGTTGCAGCCCATGCCCATGTCGCTTGGCGGCAAGGCGATTGGAGACGATGGGCTGACCGTGCGGGGCGTGATTGACTCGGACCCCTGGATCGAGGCCTTCACCTACTACTGGAAGGCGTTCAACGAGTGGAAGTTTGCGCCTGTGGGCGACATCGGCTGGCCGAGCGACACACTCTTCAGAACGGGCAAGCTGGCTCTGGAGCTCATGGGCACCTGGAACATCGGCCAGAATGCAGGCGCGGACCTGGACTTTGAGTGGGGCGTGTCGCGACATCCCTACTTCGCCGGCGGTGAAATCGTGACCCCGACCGGGAGCTGGCACATGGGTGTGAGCGCCACCGCCGATCAGCCAGATGAAGCCATACGTTTTGTGCGCTGGGTGACGACGGCGCGGGGGAATGAGCTGTACTGGCGCTATGGCCCCCACGACATGCCGGCCCTCAAATCGGTTCTGGCGCTTTTCAAGACCGACCCTGGGTTCGATGATCCCCCCATGTACTACGAAAGGGTCGCAGCCGATGAAGCCACAGTCAATCCCCAACCCCGGCCCGTAACGCCAGGCTATCTGGAGTACGAGGAGATCCTGGGGGACACCTTCGAGGATATGCGGAACGGTGCTGATGTCAGGGAGGCACTGGCGACGGCCGTGGACCGCATCGAGGCCGAGATGGCAAAGTATGGGTAGGTAGTTGATTCCCGTAAAGAGGGGCAAGGGTCGTGCTGCGGCCCTTGCCCTCATCATTGCTGGACGGTTTTCGGGGTGCGCGTCACCAGGCGATCGAGGGCTCAGGTTCGTCAAAGTTGATAGGAGAGCTCTCACCACAGTCGCGTGTTCACACCATCCGTGATAGAATCCTGAGCGACCGACGAAAGCATCCAGCGGTGACAAGGAGATGTTGCAGATGAAACGGGCTGAACGATGGATCCCCTATGTGCTCCTGCTACCTGCACTTATCTTACTACTCGTCTTCTACATCCTACCGGCTTTGGCAGGCTTCGGTGAGGCCCTATATACTAGTAACCTGAGCCGGACGAACCGAGCCTTCGTGGGGTTTGGTAATTTCGCCCACATACTCAAGGATCCCACATTCTGGAAATCGCTTCGCGTAACGGTGGTTTTCAGCTTGGTTGTCAATCCCCTGCAGACCGCCCTGGCGCTGGCGCTGGCTGTGCTGGTCAACCAGCGCGTTCGAGGCATCGCGGTGTTCCGGAGCATTTTCCTCTTTCCGGTGGTGATCTCCCTCAACATCACATCCACGGTTTGGGGGCTCCTGTTGCACCAGGGCGGTTTGGTCAACGGGATTCTGGTCAATCTGGGACTGCCGCGGCAGCCCTTCCTTCGCTCGCCTGGGCAGGCGCTGTGGACCATCATCGGCATCATATCGTGGGTAGGCGTCTCCTACTGGATGATGTTTTTTCTGGCTGGCCTGCAGGGAGTCCCTCAGGCTGTCTACGAGGCGGCGGCCATTGACGGGGCCAGCGCGTGGCAGATTTTCACTCGCGTGACTCTGCCGCTCTTGCGCAGGGTTATCGCCTTTGTCCTGGTCGCAGACACGATCATCAACCTTTTCCTCTTTGCGCCCGTGTGGATCCTCACGCGCGGTGGGCCTCAGCTATCCACCAACCTGCTCATGTATGACGCCTATCGCAGAGGAGTCGTATGGGGGGACTTGGGAAGCATGGCGGCGATGGTAATCGTCCTGCTGTTTATCACCTCTGCGGCTGTGGCAATGGAGTTCTTTGTGTTGCGCGGGGATAGGGAATAGGCGAGGTGGGAGGTGTGATATGGCTGAACGTGCTACAGCAGTTGCTGGGGCAAAGACCCGTCCAAGGAGAGGCGGAGCTCCGTCGTTCCGAGTCTTGATCCACCGGACGGTAGTTTACCTGTTGCTTATTGGCGTAGCTATTCTGGTGATCGTGCCGCTGATGTGGGCCTTCTCGGCATCTTTCACACCCAATGAGAAAGTGTTCGCATACGCTTTTCCATTCACGTGGCGCGCACTGTTCCCCGTGGACTTCACTTTGGAGGGCTATAAGGAGCTCTTTACCCGCCGAGAGGGGCTGTTCGGTCGTGCGGTGGTAAACACCTTGATCCTGAGTTTCTCTACCGTCCTCTTGAGCGGCAGCGCCAGCGCGATGGCTGGCTTTGCCTTTGCCCGCTTTGAATTTCGAGGCAGAAGTCTGTTGTTTACTCTGGTATTGCTGACGTTCATGATACCTGGTCCACTGACAACCATCCCTCTGTACATCCTGGTCAGCCGCCTGGGATGGATCAATACCTGGCAAGCTCTGATCCTGCCTGGTTTGGCGAATAGCCTGGTCATCTTCGTCTTTCGCCAGTTCTTCGCCGAGATCTCCCAGGATTACCTGGATGCCGCGCGGGTTGACGGGGCTTCGTGGCTCAGAGTCCTTACCAGCGTCGTTCTACCCATGTCAAAGCCTGTGCTGGTCACCGCGTCACTGCTGTTGTTCCTGGGCCAATGGAATAACTTCTTCTGGCCTTTGCTCGTAGCCCCCGATCCGGAATTCCGCGTTGTGCAGGTTGCCGTGTCGTACGCCTACGAGGAATACACGACGCAGTGGGATCTGTTGCTGGCCGGATCTACTTTCGCCGCTCTGATCCCCATCCTTCTGGTGCTGCCCTTCCAACGTTACTATGTCAGTGGGCTCGTGGGCGGACTCAGGGAGTGAGCGGGTTGCAATGAATCGTCGCGGTTTTCTACGACTGTCCACCGGTTCCGTACTGAGCACAATCACAGCTGCCTGTTCCGGCAAGAGAAAGGGAACGATCATCGTGGATACCAGGTCTTCAGACACACACAAGATGGTCCCCGTCATCCTGGACACAGACATCGGGAGCGATATTGACGACACCTGGGCGTTGGCGATGATGCTCAAGTCGCCTGAGTTAGACGTCCGGCTGATCACGACCGATACGGGGGATACGACCTATCGCGCCAGGCTCACGGCCAGGCTGTTGGAAGTCGCCGGCCGGACAGACATCCCTGTTGGCATTGGCATTCCCCGCCCCGATGCTCCCAGTCCCCAGGCCCCCTGGGTCGAGGGGTACGCTCTCTCCGATTACCCCGGCACCGTCTATGAGGACGGCGTCAGCGCTCTGGTGGATACGATTATGAGTTCGTCAGAGCCGGCTACGCTCGTGTGTATTGGCCCGGTGCCGAATATCCAGGCTGCCCTGGAACGCGAGCCGCGCATCGCGGAGCGGGCCAGGTTCATCGGCATGCACGGCAGTATCCGGCGGGGATACGATGGGAGCAAAACGATTGCTGCCGAGTACAACGTCGCCCAAGACCCGCAAGCATGTCGAGCGGCTTTCTCAGCACCTTGGGGCGTGACCATCACGCCACTCGATACGTGCGGCATCGTCAAACTCGAAGGAGAAAAGTATCTTGCAGTGCGTGACTGCGAGGACGCACTCATCCAGGCTCTGATCGAAAACTACCGCATCTGGACCCAGAACTCGGCATGGACCGGGGGGCTTGACCCGGAAAAAGAGAGCTCGATCCTCTTTGACACAGTTGCCATCTACCTGGCCTTCTCCGAGGAACTCCTGGTGATGGAAAAGCTGGGCATCCGCGTCACCGATGACGGCTACACCGTGATTGACGACGCCGCGAAGGGCATCAACTGCTCGACGGGTTGGAAGAACTTGCCGGCCTTTGAGGATTTCCTGGTGCAGCGCCTGACTGGTTGCTGATCCACCACCTGCACGCCCAGGTTCTCCGGTACATCAAGCCAGGTGCCGCCGTACCGGTAGCACACCGCACGTGTCCCCTCGGCGCTGACCTTGCAGGGCCCCACAGGGCTCTGGGGCGTGCAGACCTTGCCGAAGGGCGGGCGCCGGGTGGGAAGAAGCACGCCTGTGTATCAGGGTGTGCTGAGGATGACGGCCAGCAGGGTCGCCACCACCGCCACCAGCACACCGGCTGCGACGAAGGCGACCACCGTCCGCTCAACCTGGTGCCGGAAGCGGCCGGTGGCCCACAGGAACAGCCCCACGGCCAGACCGGCGCCGCTCAATACTCCCGCCGTGTAGGTGAAGGCTGTGGCCATCAAGGCCGGCAAATCCACCCGCACGATCAGGCGGCCAAAGAGCGCCAGCGCGAAGCGGCTTCCCAGAAAGGCGTACCCGGCGCCGACGAGCAAGCCGATCGCGGTCAGCGCGATGCCCTGGAGCCGCCCCCGTCCCCGCTCCAGCCACATGGTGACAGCCCCCAGCACTACGAGCGCCAGGGCAAAGGTGAGCACGACGATGGAGATAAACTCGATCACTACAACAGCCTCAGTTGTTCGGCCTCCGCGGGAGGCTGGGCCTCGGCGATCTGGGCTGCCTGCTTGAGCAATTCAGGGATGCGGCGCATGTCCTCCTCGACGTCACGCCGCAGGCTGGGCTGGTGCAGCGCAGCCGCCGGATGATACATCGGATAGTAGATCACGCCGCCGATTTTGCGCGGCTGGCCGTGGATACTGGAGATGCGCGCGTTCGGAAAGGCCCGCGCCATCGAGAAACGCCCCAGGGTGACGATCAGCCTGGGATGAAGCAGTTCGATCTGCCGGTCAAGGAATGGCTTGCAGGCTTCGATCTCCTCCGGCAGGGGCTCACGATTGCCCGGCGGGCGGCACTTGATGACGTTGGCGATGAAGACCTGCTCACGCTGCAGGCCAATCTCCTTCAGCAGTTCCTCGAGGAACTGCCCGGCGGCGCCCACAAACGGGCGCCCTTGTTGATCTTCGTAAAAGCCCGGTGCTTCGCCAATGAACATGATCTCAGCGTTCTGGGGTCCCTCGCCGGGCACCGCCCTGGTGCGCCCTCGATGCAAGAGACAGCGCGTACACTGAGCAACTTCTGCCGCCAGCGCTTCCAACTCCGACACGCTCTTCCTCCTGTATGATGGTCTCGTGATTATAGCGTATCCTGACCGTTTTGTCCACCAGCGGGCCGTTGGGCGCACAGGCGCGCTTCCAGCGCCTGGCGCAGATGGGCCAGGTGGGTCCGGTACACGTCGCGGTTCACCTCGACCGCCATCAGCCAGGCGTCCTCGCCGTCCCGGTAATAGCCACGCTGGACGCTGGTAGAGTGGAAGCCAACCTTGCGATACAGGCTCTGGGCGACCCGGTTGGAAGCGCGCACCTCCAGGGATACGAACCGACTCCCCAATTCCAACGCTTGC
>Ga0315284_10002845_pt1 | contig 24650 bp, 15 predicted proteins | sample YL17G09_16_MG_FD_203696 | JGI IMG/M metagenome (GOLD analysis project Ga0315284, IMG submission 203696) | Sediment microbial communities from Yellowstone Lake, YNP, Wyoming, USA - YL17G09_16 | ecosystem: Environmental > Aquatic > Freshwater > Lake > Sediment | place: USA: Wyoming | collected...
TCGTGCACGTTATCGGGCACTGCAGGATGGGCACCATGGCGCTCTGTCCGCGCTTCACGGTGACCGGCGTGTCGATGTCGTATTTGAAGAACTCGCCCATCTCCACGGTCTTGGTCTGCACGGCCGGAGAGGCGCCGAACATCTCCGACGGCGGGGGTGGCGGTGACTGACAGGGCATCGACATGGGGGCCATCGAGCGTCTAGATCTCTCCTCCTTGGCAAAGGACCTCGAATCGCAAGGCCTTGCGGCCGCCTCACCACAGGGCGCCTCGTCCCCGTAGGCCTGGGCCTCCATGTCCTTCATGGCCAGTTGCTCCATCCCGCCCTCGAGCTCCACCGGGGCCGAGACCGTCCTGACCTCCTCGCGAACGACGGGCCTAGGAACGATCCTCGGCGTATAGATGTCGTATATGAACGAGATGGGCTTTCCGGCCACGAGGCTCAGGCTTATGTCCTTCAGGTCCTCGTCAAGCTTGTTGTCTATGATGCCCCAGCCCTGCAGGATGGTCTCCCTCTTGTCGAAGGCTAGCCTGTAGCTCACGCGCCAGGATGGCATGGCCATGATGTAGCTGATCTTCAGGTCGTGTTTGCCCCCTTGGTGTTCTTCTTCCGCTGGGATGTCACGGCCTCGAGGAAGAAGTCCAGGTCGGCCATGGCCTCGGTGTCCGTTATCTTGAACTTGATTATCTTTTCGACGTCGATGGCCGAGAGCTCGTTGTCCTTGTTCTTCATCACGACATAGTCCTTCACCGTCGACATTGGCGAGTTCGGGACGATCTGCTGCGGCGTCGAGGGTCCCGGCATTATGGTCACAGTCTTTCCCTCCTGTGTCCCGACGACCGTTCCCTCCACCATCCCCTCTGGAGTCTCGAGCTTCACAGTGTAGCCCTTGAGCTGTCTCAAAAGACCGATCAGGGCCTGCTGGTCCGGGACATTTATGGCCTTCTCGGCCATCTGGATCGAGATGTCCTCTCCCGTCTCGTAGGATACGCCCGTGACGCGACCCTTGCCCGTGTCGAATATGCAAAGGCTCTTCAGGATATCGTCCATGGTGTCCTTTTTGAAGTTCAGCTTCATCGGCTCGTCGCTGTCGAACTTCTGCCCACGCTCTATGAACCCCACACCGTGCTTGTATAGAACCATCCTCTTTACCGGTATCGTCATCTTCTCCCCCCTATGTTTCAAAAGATAGAACAGGAATAGGCCTTGGACCCATTTAAAGATTCACATAGTATTGCATCATGGACGTAAGAAAATAACGAAGGGCCCAGGGCCAGATTGGCCCCGGACCCCATTGTACCTATCTACCGAGAATGTTCAGCTGGTGGTCCGCTTGTCCAGGGCCATGAGCATCTCGTCAATCTTCTTTTCGAGCTCCTTGATCCGCACCTCGTTCTTCTCGATGGTCTCAAGGATCTCCTCGAACCTCTTCTCCTGCACGTCCAGTTTCTCGACGTACTTGGCGCGCAGCTTCTGCTCCTGGTTCGAGCTTCCCAGGGAGTTCATGTTGCTCCTCAGGCGGGCCTGCTCCTCCTGGATCCGGCCCCTCTCGTTCAGCAGGTCGTTGTTCTGCCTCCGGAGGTCGTTTATCATTATATTGACATCCAGGATGTCCTTGACGTCCTTGAAGTCCCTCTTCGAGATCTGGTTGTTGTCCAGATAGTACTTTATCGTCGACATGTCCTGTGTCCGGATCTCCTCCGAATAGAACCTGGTCATCAGCTCCCGGACCTTGAACTTCGACGCGGTCTTCCCTTCGATCTTGAACTTCCACCGGTAGTAGCTCTCGGTCGTGTCCGTTGGCTTCTGGGTCACTTTGTCGTCTATCTTGTAATCGGTCTTCCGGTGCTCCAACACAAAGTCGATGCCGTCCTTTTTCTTGTTCTGGAGCTCGTACTCGCATGCCTTCCATTCGAGGTGCTCCTTCTGTAGGTACCTGCCCGCGATGCTCACCATCTTCAGGTCGCTCCCGCTCTCGTACTTCTCGTTGACTATGACCCCAAGGTCCACGGCATAGGCCACATGGTTCTCGCTGTCCACCGTCGTGTAGGGCAGGATGGCCTCGCCGACGTAGGTCCCTTCGTCGAGGACCAGGATGGGCCCACGCTCAAGGACCGCCCCGGTGTTGTTCTTCAGTTTCATTGTCACGACCGGGTTCTTGGGCATCTTCTCGTTGTTGTAGATGTGCTCCTTCGTGCACGTTATCGGGCACTGCAGGATGGGCACCATGGCGCTCTGTCCGCGCTTCACGGTGACCGGCGTGTCGATGTCGTATTTGAAGAACTCGCCCATCTCCACGGTCTTGGTCTGCACGGCCGGGGATGCGGCGAACATTTCCCCGGGCGCCATAGTGGCTACCGATGGCATCCCGCCACCGGCCATCCGTGACATTGACGGGGCCGCCATGGCCTTCCTCTTCATCGGGGCCATCTCGGACTTGCACATATCGTCCCTTGCGGAATAGGAGGCCTCCTCTGCCCTCAACTCGCTCTCGCCCAGCTGCTCCATCCCGCCCTCGAGCTCCACCGGGGCCGAGACCGTCCTGACCTCCTCGCGAACGACGGGCCTTGGAACGATCCTCGGCGTGTAGATGTCGTAGATGAACGAGATGGGCTTCCCGGCCACGAGGCTCAGGCTTATGTCCTTCAGGTCCTCGTCAAGCTTGTTGTCTATGATGCCCCAGCCCTGCAGGATGGTCTCCCTCTTGTCGAAAGCTAGCCTATAGCTCACGCGCCAAGACGGCATGGCCATGATGTAGCTGATCTTCAAATCGTGGTCACCACCTTCGAGAAAGATGGTCACGGCCTTGGTGTTCTTCTTCCGCTGGGATGTCACGGCCTCGAGGAAGAAGTCCAGGTCGGCCATGGCCTCGGTGTCCGTTATCTTGAACTTCATTATCTTCTCGATGTCGACCGTCAGGAGGTTGTTATCCTTGTCCTTGATAAGGACGTAGTCCTTGACCGTTGTCATGGGCGAGTTCGGGATGATCTGCTGCGGCGTCGTGGGCCCCGGCATTATGGTCACCGTCTTACCCTCCTGTGTCCCGACGACCGTGCCCTCTACCAGGCCCTCCGGGGTCTCGAGCTTCACAGTGTAGCCCTTGAGCTGTCTCAACAGACCGATCAGGGCCTGCTGGTCCGGGACATTAATGGCCTTTTCGGCCATTAGGATCGAGATGTCCTCTCCCGTCTCGTAGGACACGCCCGTTACACGGCCCTTGCCTGTGTCGAATATGCAAAGGCTCTTCAGGATGTCGTCCATGGTATCCATCTTGAAGTTCAGCTTCAACGGGTCGTCGTTGCCGATCTTCAGCCCGCGCTCTATGAACCCTACACCGTGCTTATACAGAACCATCCGCTTTACCGGTAATGACATGTCTTCTTCCCCCACAAAGCCTCATTTACAGAGGTAGACTGGGATAAAGGGCAAAACCCATTTAAAGATTGAGGTGAGATCTGACGATGAACGAAACCAGAAAAATGGAAGAATAAATTTAACAAAGAAGAAAGAATTCTTGGGACCTTCAGCCCATCTTCTTCTCGATTTTTTCGATTCTCGTTTCGATCTTCGATATCCTTGCGAGGATTTCCTTCACGAGGGCCTCGGTGCCGGCATTGTCTTGGCCCTTGGAGGCATCCGATGCGCCCGTCTGTGGCTCGGCCTCCTTTATGACGAACGATAGTATGGCCATGCCCATGTTCTTGAGGTCCTTGTCCACCAGGAATTGGATGCTCCTAGCGAGCTCGTCCCTGTCCCCATCGATGGCCTCGACGGTCATGGACGTGAATATCCCACGGATGTGACCTTCGATGGTCTTCAAGGCCATCTCGTTTATCTCGTCGTCCTTTTTATTAAGGAGGACCTCCGCGGCCGTCGCAAGGGACGCCTCATCGCTTGCGATCTTGACCTGGGCCGCGCCCGTAAGGTGCATCTTGATCTTGCGCCCCGAGATGTCCGTTCTGATGTCCTTCACATCGATATTGAGGGTCCTGACGTTGAGAGGCAGGAACGAATAATCTTCGAAGATAGGGACGATGAACTGACCACCACCCCTTATAATTTTATATCCCGCATTTCCGCTCGCACGACCGAACACCACCATGGCCATGTTCGGGGGTACGCGAACGTATCTTTTTGCATAAAGTGCGAGGCCGCCTATCATTCCTATGATTATTACCATAATTGCGATAACTACCATTAAAATGTCCATTCAAGTGTCTCCCTATTCTTTGACAACCCTACTGGTCTATGGGTAAGAAAGGAATTATTAAATGATAGGCTGAGGCCATGAGCGCCTCAGCCCATCTTTTTCAGGAGCTCCTCGATCTGGATCTCGATCTCCTTGATCTTTTCCTGGTCCTTCTTTATCAGCGCCTCGATGTCCTCGAACCTCCGTTCCTGGCCGTCGAGCTTCTCGATGTACTTGGCCCTGAGCTTTTCCTCCTGGGTCGAGCTCCCCAGGGCATTCAGGTTGCTCCGGAGCCGGCCCTGCTCCTCGGTTATCCTGCTCCGCTCGGTGTTCAGGTCGGCTACCTCCTTGTTAATCCTGTTTATCTCGACCTGGAGGTCGATGACGGCCTTGACCTCGGCGAAGTCCCTCTTGTTGATGAAATTGCTGTTCAGGTAGGACTTCAGGGTCTCGATGCCCATGGTCCTGATGGCCTCCGAATAGTACCTCGTCGTGACCTCCCGGACCTTGAACTTCGACGCGGTCTTGCCCTCGATCTTGAACTTCCACCGGTAATAGCTCTCGGTCGTGTCCGTCGGCTTCTGGGTCACCTTCTCGTCTATCTTGTAGTCGGTCTTCCGGTGCTCCAGCACGAAGTCTATGCCGTCCTTCTTCTTGTTCTGGAGCTCGTACTCGCACTCCTTCCACTCGAGGTGCTCCTTCTGCAGGTAGCGGTTCGCGATGCGTATGGTCCTAAGCTCGCTCCCGTTGGTGTACTTCTCGTTGACGACCACGCCCAGGTCCACCGAGTAGGCCAAGTGGTTCTCGCTGTCCGCCGAAGTGTAGGGCAAGATGGCCTCACCGACATAGGTGTTCTCGTCGAGGACCAGGATGGGGCCCCTCTCGAGGACGGCGCCCGTATCGTTCTTTATCTTCATGGTCACGACCGGGTTCTTTGGCATCTTCTCATTGTTGTAGACGTGCTCCTTGATGCATGTTATCTTGCTCTGGAGGATGGGCACCATGGCGCTCTGTCCACGCTTCACGGTGACCGGCGTGTTGATATCGTACTTGAAGAACTCGCCCATCTCCACCGTCTTGGTCTGCACCGCGGGGGAGGCCGCGAACATCTCTCCCGAAGATGGTGGTTGTTGGGCGTGGCGGGCCCCTGACTTACCATAGCCCCGGCCCTCGTCCTTCTTCGCCGACGCTAGCATTATCGGCCTGACCGCATCGCATTCAGACATCTTCATATCCATGTCAGCCCGCTCCCTCTCTGGCTCCATGGGCGCATCCATCAGCGCCTCGGCGCCGCTCTCGAGCTCGACGGGCGCGGAGACCGTCCTGACCTCCTCGCGAACGACGGGCCTCGGAACGATCCTCGGTGTGTAGATGTCGTATATGAACGAGATGGGCTTTCCGGCCACGAGGCTTAGGCTTATGTCCTTCAGGTCCTCGTCCAGCTTGTTGTCTATGATGCCCCAGCCTTGGAGGATGGTCTCCTTCTTTTCATAGGCCAGCCTGTAGCTCACGCGCCAGGAGGGCATGGCCATAATGTAGCTGACCTTCAGCTCGTGGTTCCCGCCCTCGAGGAAGATGGTCACGGCCTTGGTGTTCTTCTTTCTCAGGGATGTTATAGCATCGAGATAGAAATCCAGGTCTGTCTTGGCCTCGCTGTCAAGGATGTGGAACTTGACGATGCGCTCGATGTCGAAGGCCCGGAGGCCGCCCTCCTTGTCCTTGAGCAGGACGTAGTCTTTGATCGTGGACATGGGCTGGCTCGGGACGGTCTGCTGCGGCGTCGAGGGCCCCGGCATGATCGTGACAGTCTTTCCCTCCTGGGTCCCCACGACCGTCCCTTCGAAATTCCCCTCGACGGTCTCGAGCCTCACGGCGTAGCCCTTGAGCTGCCTCATGAGGCCGATCACGGCCTGCTGCTCTGGGACGGTGATTGCCTTCTCGGCCAGTTGGACGGCGATGTCCTCGCCGGTCTCGTACGACAGCCCAGTCACGCGGCCCTTGCCCGTGTCAAATATGCAAAGGCTCTTCAGGATATCGTCCATGGTGTCCCGCTTGAAGCTGAGCTTTATAGGGTCGTTCCCCGCAAACGAATCCCCGCGTTCGATGAAGCCGACGCCGTGCTTGTACAAGACCATCCTCTTTACCGGTAATGACATAGCCTCTTCCCCCGCTTATGACGGTAAAGGGATGGAAGGGACAGGAACGATTTAAACATTCCCAAACCGCGTCGGTTAGGATTATCTCCAGGAATGCCGTTATAGAGGGCGGTGATGTGATGGCGAACAAGGCTCCTGTCAAAAAGGACGCGAAGGGAGGCATCAAGCATTTCCCGTACACCGAGGTCGAGGCGAAGCCTGTCGTGATGGAGGGCGCCGACAAGGCCCGGATGAGGCTCGTCATAGGAAAGGACCACGGCGCACCGAACTTCTACATGAGGATTTTCGAGGTGGAGCCCGGCGGCCACACGCCCTACCACCAGCACCCCTTCGAGCACGAGAACTACATCATGGCCGGCAAGGGAGAGCTCGTGCGGGAGGACGGCAAGGAGCCGCTAAAGCCCGGGGACATCGTCTTCATACCGGGGGGCGTGATGCACCAGTACCGCAACGCGGGCAAGGAGGTATTCAGGTTCATCTGCCTCATCCCGAAGCAGGACTGAGCCGGGCCGCCACTGTGGGCCCGTCTTCATGAATTTGTTGTGAATATTCAATCGCAACAATAATAATGCTCTATTCTAATCCATTCCCATCCGTGGTAGATGGAACGAGGTCGGTACTATGGTCCGAAGGAACGATGGCAATGGCATGCTCTCGCGGGTCGCGGCGGTCCTCCTGGTCGCCTTGTTCGTGCTCCCCCTTGGTGCCCTGGGGGCCTCCGATCACGCGCAGGACCCGAACGCCGCGCCGCTCGGGACCGGCTCCAGGGCCGGAGGGAACGTCACCGTCAACGGGACCATCAGGGACGCATCCAACCACCCGCCGTGGGCCGCCTACGTGCTGGCCTTGAACGCGACAAACTGGGCCCTGATCAACTACAACATAACCTTCACGGGCAACTATTCGATCAGCCTGGCCAAGAACGACACCTACATCATCTATATGGTGCCGTTCTCGGGGGCGAACCTGGGCGGATACTCGCTCCATGGCTTCTTCCCCATCGCCCGCTATGTCGTCGTCAAGATGGCGCCCGTCAAATCCAACTTCACCATAACGCCGGCCTACGAGCTCGTCCTGAAAGGGACCGATGCGAACCACGCCCTCGTCAACAGCTCACAGTTCACCAATACGCGCTGGTCCACCAAGCTCGACGACAGGAACGCCTTCGCCATCTGGGACGCTGTGGACAACGGCCTGGGCACGAAGCTGCCCGTGGCACTGATCCCGTTGAACGAAGCCAGGGACCTTTGGTTCCAGTGGCTCGTGCCCGGATACGGCAACGCGGTCGTGCACATCGACAACAACGGGACCGGCTACAAGGGACTGGCCCAGGGAGCGCGGTTCGTGGACGTCAACGCGGACCTGGCCTACACGCAGCGGACCCGTGAGAACGATCTTTGGAACAAGTACTACAACGCGGGATACAACATCTCGGATGACACCAGCGGCCATGTGGTCAACGCGTCCTACTCGTGCGACCAGGCCCAGCTCAGCACCGGGACCACGCGGCTGGACTTCCTCGACAAGTGCTCGGCCGAGGCCGTCCTGGCCGTCGAGGATCTCGAGCTCGACAGGGCCCAAAAAGACATCGAGACCAACCGCAAGGGCGTCGTCAACGTAACCGTCAAGGACGCCACGGGATTACCCGTCGAGGGGGCCGTGGTGACCTACAACGAGACGAGCCACGATTTCCTGTTCGGTGTGTTCGACAATCTCAAGGAGGCGGGCCTCCAGAGGTTCCAGCAGTGCCACGACATAGGGGTGAACTACGCCACATCCGGGTTCTACTGGACCATTTCGGAGCCCACCGAGGGTAACATCCAATACCAGCTCCTCAACGACTCCTGGGGCATCAAGGTGCTCACGGATATGGGCTACACGCTCCATGCGCACGCCCTCATCTACATGATGGACCTCGTCACGCCGACCTACATGAGGGCCAAGGACTTCAACAGCTACAACGCGTCCGTATACCAGCATGTCTTTGCCCTCGTGAACGCCTACAAGGACAGGATCCACATCTGGAACGTCGTGAACGAGGCCAGTGGGAAGTCGGCCAGCGGGGGCTTCACCAAGCCCCAGGTCCTGCAGATCATCAAGACGGGCGTCAAGGCCATCAGGGATGCGGACCCGGACGGCCAGATAATCGTGAACAACCCATTCGACTGGTTCGGCCAATCCGGATCGATGGGATACCTCATCGAGAACTTCGACAACTACACCATATCCATCACGGACTACATCGACCTGCTCAAGAGCGAGGGCGTAACCTTCGACATCATAGGCCAGCAGATGTACAACGGCGGATACTCCTCGTTCTTCGAGAAGTATGGCATAGGGCCGGGAATGCCCGTGTCCACAATGGACCTGGGCTTCCAGTCGTATGTGTTCGACTCGCTGTCCAAGTACAACAAGACCATCTACCTGAGCGAGCTGTCGGTCTCGGGCATGTGGAACAACAGCTGGAAGGACGCGGGCTACTGGCATGCCAAGTGGGACCCCAACGTACAGGCCGAATACCTCAGGGCGATCTACACCATCGGGTTCTCGAAAGAAAAGGTCCAGTCGCTCACCTGGTGGGACCTGGACGACAACACCTCTTTCCTCGACGGCGGGGCCCTGTTCGACACCAAGATGAGGCCCAAGCCCGCGTTCTACGCGATGAAGGACCTGATCGCCAGCTGGACCACGAACGCCAACGGGACCACGGACCAGGACGGCGGCCTCGGCATCAGCGGCTTCGCCGGGAACTACAATATAACGGTCACATGGAAGGGCCACACCAAGCTCATCAAGCAGCACATCGACGAGAGGAAGGCCTACCAGCTGGATGTGACCTTCACCGAGGACGTCCTAAAGCCGGACCTGGTGATCCATCCCTATGAGGCCCAGGCCATCACGAGCGACTACAACACCACCGGCCACGTACAGGTGAATGCCATAGTCAGGAACGAGGGCGATAAGGACGCCATCAACATCACCGTGAGGCTGGTCACGGGCAGCCTGGCCAACGCGACGGTGCTGAACGAGACCATCTTGCCGTCGCTGGCCAAGGGGGCCTACAGGACCGTGGGGTTCAACTGGAACGCCTCCGAGGTGTTCGGGAACCAGACGGTTTACCTCCTCGTGGACCCAGCCAACAAGGTCCCCGAGCTGAACGAGAGCAACAACAACGCCACAATCTTCGTGGAACTGCCCATCCCGAACTGGGGCCACCTCAAGATATCGGTCACGAGCGCGACCAACGGGATGCCGCTGGCCAATGCCACGGTGCGTGTCCTGCTCCTGAACGGGACGCAGTACGCCCAGGGCAGGGTGGGCACCGACGGTAACGTGACCTTCCGGAAGGTCCCGCTGGGATGCTACAAGGTCACGGCCGAAAAGCAGCTGTTCCTGCCGGGAAACGTGACCGCTTGCACCAAGACCTTCGTGACCGTGGTGGCCACCGTCCGGCTCACGCAGATCACATGGGGCGGCGTCACGGGCGCGGTCTCCGACAACGATACCCTCAAGGGGATGGCCGGGGTCTGGGTCAGGCTCGCGGAGCTGAACATGACCACGCAGACGAGCCTGGACGGGAGCTTTGCGTTCCTGAACATACCCGTGGGGACCTACAACATCACGGCGACCGCACCGGGATACCTGGGGCAGACCAACCATACCACCATCATCGTCAACCAGACCGTGACCCTGAATCTCTGGCTGCGGAAGGCCGTCGGCATCCTGCAGGGCACGGTGAAGGACTCGGAGACCGGGAGGCCGGTGGCCAACGCAACGCTCATGCTTGGCAACATTATGGGCCAGAAGACCGACGCCAAGGGGCTCTACATATTCGTGGGGGTCCCGGCCGACGGATACAGCGTCTACGTTTCAGCCGAGGGCTACGAGGCGAGGTCCGTCTCGGTCTTCATCAGCGCCCAGCGGACCACATGGATGAACACGACATTGGTGCCCATACACCAGCCGCCTGACCTCAACGGGACCATCTCTGGCTTCGTGCTGGACGCCAAGAACGATTCGCCCATCCCGAGGGCACATGTGAAGCTGGTGGAGCTGAACCGGGAGCTCCTGACCGACGACAACGGCTTCTACAAGTTCGACAAGGTCCCCCCCGGCACCTACACGATCAATGTCACGGCCAAGGACCATACGTCCCAGACCATTTCAAAGACCCTGGGCAACAATGCCAACGTGACCGCGAGTTTCCACCTCGATAGGAGCAAGGGCAACGGGACCGATATGAGCAAGGTCTACCTCAGCTGGGGCCTGATGATCGTGTTCCTGGCCGTGCTCGCGGCGGTCGTGTTCCTGGTCTACCGGAGGGTCTCGCAAAACCGCAAGGAGAAGGCCAAAGGCGATGATGAGGACGAGGAGGCGGCCGGGGGCGCGGGCGAGGAGGAGTAGGGCCCTGGTGTCCGGCCACCGTAAAGGTTTTGTATCCGGGGCCGGTATATATTCGTCGCCATGAGCCCTGACAAGTTGGGCGGTCAGATATCCCTAGAGAACACCCTGCAACAGAAGATCAAGCAGAAGCGACACAGGTACCCATGCACGGTCTGCACGGTGTTCAACTCCCACGCATGCGAGAAATGCAAGTGCGACACCTGCGAGGTTCCCGAGGACAAATGCCCCAAGTGCAAGAACATCCCGAGGACGCTGTCGCAATACCAGGTCATGCACGGTATCACGGTGCCCGGCGAGAACTGGGAATCCAATGATGTGCTGACGTGCCAGCGCTGCGGCCGGACCTGGAACATAGCCTGGGACAAGATGCCGGCCTACCATCAGTGCCCGGGCTGCAACACGGTCTACTTCGTCTATCCGTACTTCACCGGCGGGTACAAGGGATGCCTCCAGGGCGCTCGGAGGCCGGGCATGAACTGGGAGAAGCAGGATGTCTTCAAGTGCCCGGCGTGCCAAAAGTTCTTCTACATCGGCCAGAACCTGCTCCCGAGCAACCAGCAATGTTCCTGCGGCCGGGTCTACTACTGCTACAAGAGCCCAGAGGTGCAGCAGGGCTCGAGCATCGTGAAGGGCGTCACGGACATCTTCAAGTAGGGCTTTAGGCCCCCTTCTTCCAGGCCGCGATGGCGGCCTCGGCGGATCCCACCACGGCCTCGGAGCGTATGCGCCCCACGATGGCCCTGATGGTCCTGTCCTCCGTTACCTTCCTCAAAAGTGTCTCGGCCCGGGTCAGGGGCAGGGCCTTGGCCGTATGGGGCGGCAGCAAGGCCCGGATGGCCTCGGCCAGGCCGGCCCCGCCGTCGAGCAGGTAGAGCTCGTAGACCAGCGGGTCAAGGACGCACCGGTCCATGGAGTCCATGGCCTGTTTCGCATCCGGCCATGCCTGGCCCAATGCCAGCATGAGCCTGCCAAGCTGGGTGAACAATTCCATGTCCCGCGGCAGCCGCAAGGGCGTGGCCTCGGTCACGGACTGTATGAACATGGTCAGGCGGCTCTCGTTGAACAGGTAGCGGCGGACGATGTAATGCATGAGCGAGGAGTTCAGGACTACGCACAGGGTCTCGGGCGTGGCCCTGGCCGGGTCGAAGTCGATCCTGACGACGTTGTCGCCCACGAGGAGCCCGGGGGGCTTGACGCACACGCGGTAGTGGTCCATGAGCCGGGCGCCGACCAGAAGCGTGGCCCCGTGTATGGCCTTTGCCTCGGGCGAGGCCAGCGCGTCCTCGCTGGCATGGACGAGCTCCGACGGTACCAGGCGGTACCTATGGACGCCCTTACCCGATACAAGCAGCGGTACCGGATGGGAGCCGTCGGCCTGCTGGGAGCGCTTCTCATTGGGCACCGTGGGACCCCGCCGGCCGGCCAGGAGCCCGATCTCGGCCTTTGCGGTCATGGCCTCGAACGAGCAGTCCCAGTAGAGCATGAAGCGGTCGAAGCGCCGGAAGGCCGCGGCCGGGACCTTCCAGGGGCTGGTCCCGGCCCGCCGGACCGAGACCTCGATGTCGTGGCCCTCGGGCGTGGGGCCCTTCCTCGCGAAAAGGGTGAGCATCTCGAGGGTGACGCCCTTGAATGCCGAGCCCTCGTCCACGATGCGCCACGGGGCCATGTGGTCCATGAGGAACCTCCGGGTCCTCTGGAACTCCTTGACGCGGGCCAAGCTGGACGGAAGTATGAGGGCGAGCTGGCCGCCGCTGGCAAGGATGTCATAGGACCGCTCGATGAAGACCGACATGGGGTTGGCGGAGCCCTTGCCCTGCCAGTCCGAGGTGGTGGTCCCGAGGCTGTAGCTGGCCCTGATGGCCGCGCGCTCGCCGTGCGACAGGGCCTCGTCGCCGTAGGGCGGGTTGCCGATGATGACGTCGAAGCAGCCCGAGCCCATGACCTTCGGGAACTCACGGGACCAGTGGAAGAGCCGCTGGCCCTGGAGCTCCTTCATGTATGGCGCGTCTATGCTCCTCGATAGGAAGTCCAGATATGCCTTGTCCGGGTCTGCCTTGGCGTCCCCGGGAACGATGACGTAGCCGAGCAAGGAATTGCCGTGCCGGACGTTGGCCTCGATGGCCCCCTGGGACCCGCCGCCCTTGCCGGCCCTACGGGCCAGGGATTTCCGGCATCCCTCTACGGCCTTGGCGTCCACGTCGACGCCAAAGAGGTTGTGCGTCACGACGAACTGGCCCACGGATGCCCTGCCGAGGGCCTTGACGGCGGACCTCCCGATGCGGATGAGACATCCGTCCCATATGGAGGTCAGATGCTCCTGACATGATAGCAGGAAGGCCCCGTCGCCGCAGGCCGGGTCCAGGACCCGGATGCGCACGAGGGCGTCGGCCAGAACCTTGATGTCCTTCGGTGTCCCATCCTTGATGGCCTCGGAAATGGATGCGTAGTGCCTCGAGGCCTTGGCGTTGAACCTCTCGAGGAGCCTGGCATCGATGGCCAGCGACGCCATCTGCTCGGTGATGTCCTCGGGCGTGTAGAACGCGCCCCGCCGGCGCGTTTGGGCGTCGAAGTTCTTCCTTACCATCATGCCCACCGCTCCTTGGCCTCCCACAATCTTGTGGCAAGGCCCAGCACGTAGTCCCGTCCCTTGTCCTGGTTGTCCAGGGCCTGGAGCCATCTTTTAGGGATGGCGTCGATGCCGTGGTATCCGCCAGCGATGGCGCCCGCCATGGCCCCGATGGTGTCCGTATCGCCTCCGAGGTTGACCGCGTAGACGACGGCCTCCTCGAAGGTGGACGGGTGTTTGAGGAAGCTGTAGATCGCCGCGGGGACCGACGCAAAGGACCGGACATCGTTTCCCAGGGCCTTGACGACCTCATGGACCTCCGGGGTCCTCTTCCTTTTCAAGAGCTCGCGCATTTGTACCAGAGGCTTCCCGAAGTCGGCCTTGTTGGTGAAGTTGATGACCATGTCCGCGAACTCGACCGAGTCGAACATCTTGGCCGGGTCCATGCCCACCGCCAGGGCCACGGCCGTGGCCTGGACCACGCCGCCCTCCATGCCAAGCGGGTGGGTGTGCGTGATCCGGCTGCAGGATTCGGCGGCCTCGCGTATGTCCGAGATGCGGTCGTAGTAGAAGCAGCCCAACGGAGCGATGCGCATGGGGGCCCCGTTGCCGAAGCTCCCCTTGCCGTCGTAGACCTTGGTGGCCGGGGCGTCCCATCTGGCGCCCTTGCGGAGCTCGCCGATTATCTTCTTTGTGGCCGGGCCGTAGCCCCGGTTCGCATGGTAGTTGTCCACGAACCTCTCGCCGATGAGGGCGCAGTCCACCTCGCCCTTGTCGGCCAGGGCCTCGGCTAGGCCTATCATCATCTCGGTGTCGTCGGTATAGGAGCCAGCCGATAACCGGCCCTCCACCATGTCCAAGAGCGGCCCGTCGAACCTTGCCAGGATGGCCTCATGGGTCATGCCCTCGACGGGCATCCCGAGGGCGTCGCCTGCGAAGGTGCCTAGGAGCGCCCCCTGGAACTTCCTGAGGTTCACAGATAGGCATGGTCTTCAAAGGTAAATATCATTTTTGAGATGGTTCTTTAATCTACACAATATATTTGTACAAATATAACGATACTACAATACATTGCGGTGATTTGTGTGGCCTTGAAAGGTAGAGGATATATCGTATTCTTCGTGTTGTTCGTAATCCTTGCCCCATTGCTCATCGGAGGGTGGATGTTCTTCGGGCCCAAGAGCATCAGCCAGGTCTATGCGGGCTTCGATGAGAAGAAGATGTCCTTCACGAATCACAAGGAAGGGGACACGGTCAAATTACAGGGCAAGATAACGAATATAGACTTTTACAATACCACTTATGGCAATTACTCGCTCCTCACACTCGATAACAATCCCAAACTAAAGGAACTGACTATTGGGGTGTTCGTTAAGCCAAAAAGTTCGTACCGTGTCGGGAACAGCATCAGCATCACACTACATTTCAAGAAATATCAATTCAATAATGACACCTTCATCGCCGCTGAAGAGCTGTTCACCCCGTTGTATTTTTATATCTTCAGTATAGAAACGGTGATGAGTGGAGTGGGGTTAGTCGGAGGGATAACCCTCGTGCCAATGCCGACCGCCGAGGGGATGGAATTCACGATATACTTATCAATGGACCCACAACGTTCGGGATATCCGCTGAACCTATTCTCCCTTTCGCTCACGAAGGGGAACCATTTCGGGATTGCGGATATAATAGACCTCCAGACCGTGGGCCGTGGAGGTGGAGTGAACGGTTATGGAAGCGGCGTAGATGTGAACGAGAACCTCTCTGGCCCCTCGCTGAACGGGATCGTGGAGTTCAAGGATGTCGTTAACCCAGGCATGCTGGACACAGGGGACAAGATATGCCTCAAACTTCCGCCGACCACGGGCAACTACAGTTACAATTCCTATGTGCTTACATACTCGGCGGAAAATAACCTGATTTCCGGTGCCACATACTTCGTGAACGGACATTTGGGAGTGTTAGATTATCCATCTGGTCCGATGGAATGGGTCCATCTCACCTTGGTGAACGATAGCCATGTTAGAGGTGTCTGGAAGACCGTCTTCAGGGTCACGGACATTCCCGGGGTCCTGGCCCCTTATCATCATGACCTAAAATGGTACGAGCTGTTGTTAACTCTCAACGAGCTGCCTATTATCAGGGGTGTGGTCACTCACGGATTGGTGTGCACGGATAGCTGGAATTCTCACACGATCACATACAAGGACTACGATCATGATATTATCTTGAATTCACCGGACGAGATAACTATCGAAAGTAATGTACCTAACGAGGATCGACTCGGGCTCATGCTCGCGCAGGCCGATACGGGCAATACTGTCGGCAAGCTCTCATGGGTACGGGGAGTGGGTGTAGTAACTGGCTTTAACCAATATATCGATTACAACATTACTAGATCATCGTCTAAAAATGTCACACTGTTTATCGAAAGGATTTACGGACAACCACGCCGCCTTACTTCTAATCTTACCGACCGCTACGAATTCAAGGCGCAACTGTTCGAGGATTATTTGAGCGTCATAAATGCGACTTTGGTCAATGGCACCGTCGGAAGGAACAATGGGACCGTTCTGGTCTTCGTCGATCACGATTGGAACGGATTTGTCAATGCTGGGGACCGGTTCGACATCACTTGTAGGCCAGGGATCAACTACAAACTACGGCTAAGAAATGACCACGAAAGATGGCCATTCGATGTCACTTGGCATACCTAGGCTTTTGCCCTCATCCGTACACATAATGCGTATGCACCGGGTGCCATACGTAGTCCTGGACCGCAATTTTATGCAGCGAGAACTCGTGGAAGGCCAGCAGGCTCGCCCCTATGGCGAAGGCCGTGGCCACGGATATTCCCGTCAGGGCCAGCACGTTCGGCGCGGCTATGCCGTAGGCAGGGGCCCCGCCCCCGCCGCCAGTGCCTGCCGCCATGGCCGCTGAATGGACCAGCATCTTGATGCCGAGGCTCAAGTTTTCGGCGCCCCCGAGGGACAGCTTGTTCCTCATGATGCTCGCCGACGCGATCCTCACGTTGTCCATGGCCTCGTCGACCTCGTTCGGTAATATGGATATCATTGCGGACGGGACCCTCATGGACCCTCCGTTGAACCTTTCGAGGATCTGGTAAGCCCGGCCGAACCTGTCGACGGCGACCTGTATCGGGAGGCCCGATGCGGCCATCAGGGCCGCCGACATGGTGTCTCCCACTTCGTCGCCGTAATCCTGGTGAATCGCCCGGTATAGCTCGCTGTGCCTCTGGATGACCACGTCGGACCTGGCCGAGGGATTGTAGCCGCCCTCGGCGTAACCATCCGGCGTCGGCGGCGCCATGGACTGTTCCATGCCCTCGGCCGAGGCCAGCACCGCGGCGGCGCTCCACGAGTTCGGGCAGTAATTGGCGTGGACCTCCCGGGTCAAACCTGCAATCGTGTTGAGCTCTTTGCCCGAGGCCAGTAATATGGCCGCGGCCCGGATCTGATCCTCATTAACGGGATTGTCGTCCCAGGAGGTCGCTATCATGTTGCGAGCGCTCTGGATGAGGGACCCGAGCTCGGCCTGGTCCCTGGCCCGTAGCGTCAGGACCTCCGACAGCAGCATGGCCGTCGGGCTGTCCATGTACGTGGCCGCTGACAGGGACTGGAAGACCTGCGTGAACATCTCGGCGGCCTCCTCGGGAGAGCCTTGCCGGCCCGAGAGCCCGACGGACACAAGCCGTATGTGTATCTCGTCCGTCTGCTTGAACCGCGGGGACAGTATCTCGAGGATCCTTTTGGCCCTGGCGGCCCTCTGCTCGAAGAAGCCGCCGATGGAATCCAATTCCGCGAGGAAGGCCCCTAGCTCCATGGAGCTCGCACGGGCCATGCGTTGGCCGAGGACGGTCATGGTCTCGCGTCCCTTGAATGTGAGCCGGACCGGTTCACCGTTCAGCGTGGCCCTGCGGACCTTCTCGATAGAGGCCTGCACGAGGCCTATGAACTTGGTCCGTAGCGACCTCTCCTCGGCATCCAGCTCATCGAGCCTTTTGACATCGGCCCCGTAGTTGGGATACTTCCGAGCCAGGGTCGTCGGAGAGCTCAGGGGGTCCGTGGCCCCCAGCTGCTGGAGCTGCGCGTTCAGCTGCTCCCTCTCGGTGGCGATCTGCCCCAGCCTGTTCCTGAGGTTCTCCATCTCGGCGCCAGACTGCGCCCCGGAGCCGTCGCCGTTGGGCTTCAATGGGGCCAGCAGGCCCATGGAGCTCAGCTCCTGGGCATCGCCCCCCGATGCCTTGACCTCAAGTCCCGATGATACGTCCACGAGAATCTTCCATGCTTCTTGGCAATTCATGGTTCAACCTCCCTTTGGGGATTGTGAGCGCGAACGGATTCGAAGTCCAGGATCCTGGCCCGGACCTCCTTGACGGGGCCCGCGGCGGGCCGGATGACGGCGTCGAGGTGGCCGGGGGCCTTCTCGACGGTGATGAAATGGTCACGGTCTAGGGCCAGCCCCAGCCGTGCCGCCACCTCTTGCCGGCGGGCCTCGCGGTCGGGATGCCTTTCCGACATGCGATCCCTTTCGTTGAGGAGCCTATCGAGGCCGTACATGAACTCGTAGAAGTTTCTGTCGAACTGCTTCCTGATACGGACCGAGGTTTCGGCCTCGTCCCGGAGCGGGACCCAGTCCAATCCCTCGATGTCGGCGAAGAAGATGGTGCCGTCGGGGGCTATGACCGAGTCCTTGTCGAGCCACACATCGTCGTAGTCCAATGCCGCATGGCCCCAGGCCTTGTGCGCCCTGGCCGTCCTGGCGGCCAGCGTCAGGGCCGCCATACCGGACCGGATGTAGTTGTCGATGAAGCCGTCGAGGTCCTCGTTGCCCTGGACGCGGAACCCCTCGAGCACGCGGCTCGTCCTGGGGCCCAGGGCCGCCTCGGACTGGTAGAACAGCCTCACGTCCGACGGCATGAGGCGGACCTCCTGATAGTAGGGCATCGGACCGTTGAGCCTCCGGTACCAGAACAGCGGCCTAGCCGCCTGCATGACCCATTCGGGCAGCGCGTTGGCCCTGGCCATGGGACAAATGTGGAAGCCATTGATGCCGTCGGGGCCCATGAGCTCGGTCACGGCCCTGTCGTCCTGGCAAGCCTTCTCGGACATGGCCCCCCAGGGGTTCTCGCCGAACCAGGACTCGGAGGTGAAGACGTGGCCCTGCGGTCCGTCCTCCAACGGACCGGCGTCGTACATCGGGTGCCTGGCCCCGACGCCCTTGAGGCCGACGAGGAATGTGCGACCGTGGACCTCGACCTTGAGGCCGGGCAGGACGGCGCCCCGGGTTCCGTCGGGGACCGCATCATGGAACGCCCCTGGGCTGGGTGGCTTTAGCGACGGAGGCACCAACACCACATCCTCCAGGCCCGTGACGACCGCCCTCATGTTCGAGGGCACGATAGGGCCCGAGGTGCCCGAAGGGACAGCGCACAGCCTTTCCGTGGCGTGGCCCAGCACGATCGGGCCCGGATACCTTGCCAACCGGCTCATCTCCTCACTATGTCCTTTTTGATCCTCTTTTTCCGCACGGTCTCGACGTACATCTTGCCAATGGACTGGAAGCCCGACAGCGTCGATATCCTGATGGACGGCAGGTTCCAGTCGGCAATCTCGTCAATGACCGTGGTCACGCCCATGAGGCGCATGGCCTCGAGCCTGGCCCTGTGGAGCTCCTTGGCGATACCACGGCCGCGGTAGGCCGGGTCCACGCCCAATGTGTGCAGCCGGCCGAACTGGCCGCACATGCACGCGAAGCCGAAGCCCACGATCCTCCCGTCGAGGACCGCCACAACGCCCATGTCGCCGGCCTTGAGGTTCCCGGTGATCCACTTCTGGGCCTTGCCCCGGTAGACCTTCTGGGCCAGCTCGACGACGGCGAGCGTGTCCTCCTCGCGCATTGGCCGAACAAGGTCCGCGTCGTAGGATGTCTGCCTTATCTGGTCGAGCCTGTAGACATTGTGCGTCTCGAAGACATTGAACGCCTGGGTCCCGAACTGGTTCAGCTGTGCCATCAGGTATGGGTCCTGCGACATATCGGCGGTCAGTTGTATGGAGTGCATCATCTCGCTGAAGAAGTCCTTGCAGCCGATGTAGGCCCGGAGGACCTCGGTGAGCTCCGTGTGCTTGCACAGGATGGTCCCTATCTGGCCCTCCTTGACGTAGAATGCCACGCCCACGAGGCCGTATTGCGGGTCCACGGCCACGGCGACCCTGTCCTTCGAGGCCAGGGCCTTCTCGACCCAATGTGGCAAGAACGGCTCGAAGAAAGATGTGGCACTGTTTGGCAGCCTCGGGAACTGCTCCTTCTTCCATATCCTGCGTATCTTCACCCTCGAGACGCCCATGGCGAACAGGTCCCTGACCTGGACGTTCTTGGTCCTCCAGCGGATACGATATATGAGGAAGGCGGTCCCGAGGACGACCAGGATGACGACCAGTGTTATTGCCGCCACCATGGCCCAGTCGGTATCGAATTCGTAGTTGGCGCTCGTGACATCGATCTGGATGTGGTACGCGAAGTATGCGTACATGCCCTTCCAGGTCCCGCTATCGGTCTCCTCGTACCTTTCGGCCACGAACATGCCCGTCGATTTGTCGTAATAGAGATTGTCCGTGAAATGGATGGTCATCTGGCCGTAATCGTCGTTCCGGCTGCCGGTCCCGGAGATCGAGACCAGTATCAGGTTGTGCTTGGGGACGTTCTTGGACCAGAGCGTGGCGCTCGTTGATATGACGGTCCCTTCGTCGTCAAGGATGCACACCTTGTCGCCGGTACCGATCGTGGTCGGTACCCAGAACCACACGCATAGGGTATGACCGTCCATGCCCTCATAATCCGGGTCGTCTATATCGGTGGTCGTGTAATGCCTTGTTGTGGGTGAGAACGCGAATTTCGGTTCCGTGTGACTGTGCTCGGACTTGCTTTCGCTATTAGAGTAATCGGTGATGATGACGGCAGACATCTGGATTTCCGTGGCGTTTCTTCCGGTTACCCAGTAGTGCGCAGTTCCCAGGGTCTGGTCCGTATAGCCGTAGTACTGACCGCTGCCCTGGTCCACGTTCTGGTGATAATCGTACCTGAAGAATGTACCGGTCTCGGGGCCCTGGCCCGCGACGGTCCCGGCCAGGGGGCCAAGCAGCCCCGCGACCGTGACCATCAGGAGAAGAGGCATGGACCATGATAGTGCCTTCATTCCATTCTCGCTGCGCCCAAGGAACGGGAAATTCTGTCTCCTCATCGCATGCCTCCTGTGAAGGACCGGTAAGGTACGGTCGATGATAACGGATTGAGGCCATCTAAACATTTCCATCTACCCACAGTCCGTTCCAAACGGTCCTGTCAGTATTTTCTAGAAAAAGCGAGGCTGGATATTTAAAACTAGCATGGGAGTTCCCGAAGATATCGCGCGCCCTAGATGCGCTGGGGCCCCAGGAGGCTCGCGCCATCCACGGCCGGGATCCAGTCCTCCATGGCCGTGGGCTCCTCGCGGCGGATGGATGTGGCCGGGATGACGAGCGTGACCGAGCTTTTCTCCTTGGGTTTCAAGCCCTGGTCCGCGGCCCAGTAGTAGTGCCGCCCGTTCCCGAGCTGGTCCATGAGCCTTGCCATGGCGCCCTCGGCGGCCTCCCGGTCCAGATCGATTCCACCCTCGAGGAATGCCAGCACCGGGTCGTTTCCCTCGAGGCCGTACTCGCTCAGGGGCCATTCCACCGCAAGGTCAACGGCCTCCCCGATGTCATCGGAGCGCCCGAGCCCCAAGACGACCTCGCTGTGGCCCAGGGCCTTCCTAAGCTCGTGGAGGCTCGCCCGGGTCATGCCCCGGGAGATGCCCACGACTATGGACCTCAACGCGTCATCCACCATTCCGAAGGCCTTGTCGACGGGAACGGATGGGTGGACCTCTAGCAAGTGGTCGTTGGGGACGATGATCATCGCGTCCAGGTCACGGCGGAGCTGCCGCAGCGCCCGCTCGGCCCTGCGACGGTGAAGCCTGCCCGAGGCCGAGAACGGGACCACGACGAGGCCGATGGTCACGGCGCCCATGAGCCTGGCCCTCGATGCGATCTCCGGGGCAGCGCCGCTGCCCGTGCCGCCGCCAAGGCCGGTCACAAGGAAGACCACATCGGTCCCTCGGAGTATGGCGTCGATGTCCTTGCGGGCCGCGCGAGCGACCTTCCGGCCGATGAAAGGCGACCCGCCAGTGCTCAGGCCGTGAAGGATGTTCTGCCCCAGCAAGAGCTTGCGGTCGGCGGCGATCATGTAGAGCTTCTGGACATCGGTGTTGATGGCCACGAGCTCGACCGTGTCCACGTCTTTGTCCTTGAGCCTGTTCACGCTGTTGCATCCGCAACCGCCGCAGCCTAGTAGTTTGGACCTGACCTTCATTCCCAAATCCTCGACGAGGTCTGGTAGCTCCTCCCCGAGGTAATGGATCCTTCGCAGCACGCCCTGGGCCATCCTCTCCTTCTCCCCTGGCCCAGATCCCCCTCGCTGTACCCCAAATCCTCCCCAAAATGGATTGGGGTTCTAATCATATACGATATGTGATAATAAATCTTTCTAGAAAAATTCGCGTTTCATCGGCTCCCGTCGATGATAAAACCCTCGTCGGAGAATCGACGGTGGCCGCGGGACGGCCCCGGGCGAGGCGCACCGGTCCCTAGACAACCTTTTTCTATGGCAAACCGATTTGGAGCGCGGATACGGACCGGTGAAAGATGCCCAGCGACGAAAAGAACCCATGGGATGACTTCTTCCACTTGCCGGGGGGCAACCTGTTCTACCAAGGCTACTGCCAGTTCTACTCAGGCGAGGACGATGTATCCATCGACCTTGCGGTCCATTACTTCGAGCGCGCCGTCGACAAAGCCCGGGAGGCCAAGGGCCACTACTACCCGTTCCACTACTACCTGGCATTGGGCTACGAGGCCAAGAAGGACTACGCCAAGGCCAGGGATGCATTCAAGGAGATTCTCGAGAAGTTCAAGCCCGAGGAGCTCAAGTTCAAGGAGATCGTGAAGTTCTACCAGGCCCTGCAACCGAATCTGGCCGAGATAAAGGCCGAGGTCGACAGGCTCGAGAAGCTTCTGCGCGGGGCCCCGGTCCACGCGCTGTTCATAGACCGGTACGCATCCCTCCGGGATGAGATCAAGCGCCAAGATGACCTCAAGGAGAAGACCAAGGACGAGGTCCGGCTGGAACGGCGGATGGGGGGCAAGTGGGCCGAGGAGCCTGGCGCCGAGGTCAAGGCGGGCCGAGACATCAGCGTCGAGGTCGTGGGGGAGAACCTGGACGAGAATGTACTGGGGGACCTCAACAGCCAGTTCTGGATGCACTTCCAGTTCTTCGGCGAGGAGGTCCCGGGCTTCGGGTTCTACTGGACCGAGAAGGAAGGCAAGGGCGCCATCATCGGCTCGGCCCAGATCGAAAAGAACAACGAGGTCTTCGCGGCCATCCTCCGGGCCCTGATGAAGATGTCCGCGAACATGCCCGACCTGAGGTTCTACGTCGAGGCCACGGAGGTTCCCGACTCGGTATTCAGCAGCGAGCTTGAGCTCAAGGCCGGCAAATGGATAATCTACCGGGCCAGGATAAACGAGTACCTGGAGAGCACGCCCGTCGGTGTTTGAGGGCCTCTATTCTTCTTCGCTTGCGACGACCATTGGGTCCCGGGCCTTCATCCGGGAGACCTTTCGGACCGCTACTCTCTTTATTCGCCTCGGCCGCTTGCGCTTCTTGTCCTCGGTCTCCCTGCGTCCGGTCACGAGCATGACGAGGATCCCGACGAGCATCAACAGGTTCAATGCCACGAGGAGGTAGGTGGCCTCGGGGCCGGTGGGTTCGGTCTTGGTCTTGACCAAGGTGAGGTTGAGCCAGAGCTCCCCACCGGCCGTGGCGTTGATCGTCCTGATGAGGTCCTGGTAGCCTTCCATGGTGACATTGACCACGAATGTCCCTGTCCCGATGCCGGGTATCTGATAGTATCCAGTGCCATCGCTGTATGTCGCTGATCGCGCCGTCCCGACGGCCTGGACCTTCGCGCCCTTGACTGGGCTCCCGTCACTGTCCTTCACGAACCCCTTGAGCGTCACCTTCGGCGGGGGGGGGGCCGGAAGCTGTTTCAGGTTCACGGAGACCAGGTTCTCGCCCTCGGTGGTCACATTGACCGAGACATCGACGCCGACGTAGCCTTGGGCCGTGACGTTCAGCGAGTATGGGCCCAGCACGATGGCCGTGAAAAGGAAGCTTCCTTGACCGTCCGTCGTCATCTCCATGGGCCCGATGTCCGGACCCGTGCCTGTGTATGTCAGGTTGAGCAGTGCGTTAGCCACGGGCAACTTCGTTCTTTCGTCCTGGACCGTCCCGACCAGGTCGCCGATCTTCACAGGCGGCGGAAGGGCCGTCAGGTTGACGTAGAGGTACGTGGTCCGGTCGGCCGTCACGTAGGTCGCGATGTTCGTTCCAACGTAATCGGCCTTGGTCAGGGCCAGCGAGACCGGCCCGGCCGCCAGGTCGAGGAATGTGAAGACACCGTCTGGCATCGTGGTATATGTAAGGTCCACGCCGATGACCACGACCTTGACGCCCGACAATGGCGCCTTGGTCGCGTTGTCGACCGCGGTGCCCGCCAGGTCCCCCGTCGTGACGACGACCGGCACTGGCACGAGGGCCACGGTCACGTAGGTCGTCGTGCCACCCACGACCGCGATGTCCATCCTCTCCGACGGCAGGTAGCCCGACCTCGTGACATTGAGCCCGTAGGTCCCAGGCAGGAGCCCGAGGAACGGCACGTCGCTGCCGATGGCTGAGGTCCCTTCGCCCAGGACGGTCCCCATTAATAGATCGAAGAGGCTCACCCGGGCCCCGGCGAGCGAGGTCTTGGTCGTGTTATCGACGACCGCACACCGTATGGTGCCCCTCGGAATGGGAAGCACGTCCACATCCGTAGAGATCTGATTGTTCGAGGTCGAGAGCTCGCCGAACAAGGGCCAGATATTGGCCGTCAGGTTGTAGGTCCCCAGTAGCTTCCCTTCGGAGGGCCAGACGAAGCCGATGGTGACGTTGACGTCCGGCCCCAGCTGGCCAATGACCGAATCGTCGATATAGGTCCCGTTCTCCATGAGCACCACATGGATGTTGCCGGTTCCAACGGAGCCCCGATTGGCCACCGAGACCGAGATGTTCACGGTGCCGCCGGTGACGACGGTCGTCGGGTCGGCCTTGATGTCCTCGACCGCCAGGTCCGGCCCATGCAGGGCCTCGATGAGGACCACGTCCCTGGGGCCCATGGTGATGGACATGGAATGCGGGAGCC
>Ga0315284_10002848_pt1 | contig 24616 bp, 22 predicted proteins | sample YL17G09_16_MG_FD_203696 | JGI IMG/M metagenome (GOLD analysis project Ga0315284, IMG submission 203696) | Sediment microbial communities from Yellowstone Lake, YNP, Wyoming, USA - YL17G09_16 | ecosystem: Environmental > Aquatic > Freshwater > Lake > Sediment | place: USA: Wyoming | collected...
ATGGCTACTTCAACGCATTGAGCCAAAATGAAACAATTAAGACTTGGATTGCCCCGGCAGATCTACCTACAAATCACAGTAAATCAGTCAGTTGCGGGATGTCCAACCGACATTTGACGCCGTAGCATTTTTCTCTGCGCCCTCTGCGGCCTCTGCGCCCTCTGCGTTGATCTTTTGCTTTTCTTTGATTTACGGCAAAGATTTGTACATAAGTAGTACAGATTGGCAAAGAGGTTTTGTGGGTGAATTTCCTGTACAATGATTGGCGCATACTCTCACTAACGCTTCATGGTCACCACCAGGAGTGAAATATGTTGGGATCCTGTTCTCCCTCTCTCTGTGCCGGACTCGGGCTGGCACTTTCCCTATTTGCGCTCTGTCCCCTGGCCGCGGGGCAGAAGAGGGCGCGTGAACTCGGCGTCATGCCAGGCGTCCTTCAGCCTGGTCCATTGAACGCGATCACCGACGTCAGCGGCGTTGCCGTGGGACATGTTACATTGTGGCAAGGCGAAAACGTCCGCACCGGAGTCACCGCTATCCTTCCTCATGCCGGCAATCTCTTCCAGCAAAAGGTTCCCGCTGCGGTTTTCGTGGGTAATGCCTTCGGCAAACTCGCCGGCAGTACGCAGGTGGAGGAACTGGGAAACCTGGAAACGCCGATCGTTCTGACCAATACGCTGAGCGTAGCCGAAGGCATCGCAGGGATCGTGGAATACACGCTGGCGCAGCCCGGCAACGAGCGGGTGCGCTCCGTGAACGCCGTAGTGGGCGAAACCAATGACAGCATGCTCAACGACATCCGCGGCCGCTATGTGACGAAGGATCATGTGATCGAGGCGATCCGGTCTGCCAAAGGCGGCCCGGTTCCGGAGGGCGCCGTCGGCGCCGGCGCCGGCACGGTCTGCTTCAATTTCAAGGGCGGCATCGGCACCTCCTCTCGAGTGCTTTCCTCCACTCAGGGCGGCTATACAGTGGGGGTTCTGGTTCAGACCAATTTCGGAGGCGTCCTTGAAATCAACGGCGCGCCCGTGGCCCAGGAGCTTGCCAAGGGCCGCGGCGAAAATCCGAACAGCTCGCCGGATGGTTCCTGCATGGTGGTCGTGGCAACAGATGCCCCCCTCGATGCGCGCAACCTGAAGCGGCTTGCGGCGCGCGCCATGCTGGGCCTGGCAAAAACGGGATCGTACAGCAGCAACGGCAGCGGGGATTATATTATCGCCTTCTCCACCGCTCCCGAGGCACGCGTCCCCGCGGATGCCAAGACGCGGACACTTTCACCGCCCGTTCTGACCAATGACGCTGTCTCGCCGCTTTTTCAGGCCGTCAAGGAGGCCGCGGAAGAAGCCGTTTACAATTCGCTCTTCATGGCCAAGACCACTACGGGGTTCGGCGGGCGCACCATCGAAGCGCTGCCCGTGGATCGCGTCCTGGAGATTTGCCGCAAGTACAATGCCGTGCGGGAAGTGAAATGAAAGCTTACGGCTGGCTGGGGCTGTTGCTCCTGATCATTTCCGAGTACTGCCTGTTTCGGAGAATCGAACCCTTCCATTCCTGGTTCTTCTGCTTTGCCTGGTGGTCCTACATCTTGCTGGCAGACAACCTTTTGCTCAAACTGCGCGGCTGCTCGCTCTTTTACGGCCGCCGCGCGGAACTGTGGCGCATGCTTCCGCTGTCGGTCTTCATCTGGCTCCTTTTTGAGGCCTACAACCTGAGCGTGAAAAACTGGGCTTATAGCGGTGTCCCTGCTCAAATGTGGATTCGTTGGATCGGTTACTCTGTGGCGTTTGCGACCGTTCTTCCCGGTGTATTCATAACCGCGGATATCCTCGAGAGTCTCTTCTTCGGCCATCGAGAAAGGCCGTCCGCTTCCGAACACGAGGAACAGGCTCCCCCTCCGCGCGGCACTCTGGCTCTCCCCTTTCTACTTTTGGGAATTGGCTTGAGCACGGCGCCGCTTTTTTGGCCCCGTTACTTTTTCCCCGCGGTCTGGCTGGGTCCCATTTTCCTGCTCGACCCTGTCCTTGAGCGGTTCGGACTGCAGAGCCTGTTGCTGCGGCGGGAAGCGTGCAACCGGCGCAGGATCTGGAGCCTTCTCGGCGGCGGTCTTGCCTGCGGCCTGATGTGGGAGTTCTGGAATTTCTGGGCAGCCTCCAAATGGGTGTATTCGGTTCCCTTTTTCGGAGGGTGGAAGGTTTTTGAAATGCCGGTCCTGGGCTTCCTCGGCTTCCCGCCCTTCGCCCTGGAGTGCTGGATCCTGTATCATCTCTGCGCGCGGATATTGCGTCGAAGCGGCGGCCTGCGGCTGCTGGTCTGGCTCGGCATCGCTTTGTTTTGCGTTCTTCTATTCCGTGCGATCGACAATCGTACGGTGCTCCGTTTTGTGTCGGAGCTTCGCGGGAGAATCTCAGTATGGTCCTTCGTTTAGTATTTGCCTTTCTGCTTTTGCCCCTGAGTTGGCAGCAAACAGAGCCCGCGGCGCAAAAGAGTTCCGGCGCAAAAACTCCCTACACGGAGAAAAGCGAGAAGGAATTCGCTTTCTATCCCGGAGGAAAAATCGTGATTGCGGCTGCGGCGCCCGGCAGCTTTACGATCGCCGGCTGGGATAAGGCTTCGGTCCGCGTGGAAATGGAAAAGATATTTTATTACCTCTCCTCCGAAGAGGCGCAGGCGCTCGCCAAGCGCTATCCAATTCGCGTCACCTACACGGCGACCACGGCCCGCATCAGCACCGGCGGCGCGGCGCAACCGGGCGCCACCATGGAAAACAATGTCCAGATCTTTGTGCCGAGGGATCGGACCGACCTGGGTATCAAGATGGTCAAGGGCGACCTTTCCATTACATCATTGCGCGGCTCGGTTGAAGCCACGCTGCAGGAGGGGAACATTGAAACCAAAGATCTCGCGGGCTATTTCTCTTTGCGGACCGAACGCGGCGATTTCAATGTCGATCTGTCCGGGCCGCGCTGGACCGGCTACGGATTCTGGGGAAAAACCACGCAGGGTTCCATACAACTGAAGCTGCCTGTCATTTTTTCCGCCGCCTTGCAGCTCGGCGCCAAGAATGGAAAAATTTCAGTCGATTATCCCGAGCAAATGGTAGAAGGCGAATCCGTCCCTCTGAAGATTCTTGAAAAGAAGAAAGCTGCCTCGGTAAGCGCACCGATCGGCACAGGGGGCTCGCCTATCAACCTGATGACCCTCTCCGGCAATATCGTCTTCACCGCCAAGAAGTGAAGCCTATTCGGTGATTTTGAGATGCAACTCCTTCAGGTGCTTGGGTTCGATTTCCGAGGGTGCGTCGAACATCAGGTCGCTGCCGCTGGCGGTCTTGGGGAAGGCGATGACTTCGCGGATGTTCGGCTCATCGGCCAGCAGCATGACCAGGCGGTCGATCCCGGGCGCCATGCCCCCGTGCGGCGGGGCGCCATACTCAAAAGCCTCGAGCATGTGGCCGAAACGTTTGTAAGCCTCTTCTTCGCTGTAGCCCAGGCGCTTGAAAATGAGGGATTGTATGTCGCGCCGGTGGATACGGATGCTGCCGCTCGCCAGCTCATATCCGTTACAGACCAGGTCGTAGGCATTGCTCAAAACGGAGCCGGGGTCGCTCTCGAGCCTGTCCAGATGTTCTTCTTTAGGCATGGTGAACGGGTGATGTGTGAAGCTCCACTCTTTGGTTTCCTCGTCCCATTCGAACATCGGGAAATCGACCACCCAGGCAAAGGCCAGCAGGTCCGGCGGGGCCAGCTTTAAGCGATCGCGAAATTCCAGGCGCAGGTTGCAGAGTGCCTTATTGGCCAGCGCCGCCTTTTCCGCAACCAGGCACACGAGGTCCCCTTCTCCCGCACCCATTTTGCGCGCGAGTTCCGTTGCCTGGGCCTCTCCAAGCGTTTTGGCGATGCTTCCCTTCAGACCCGACGAGGTCCAGCCGATCGTGGCCAGGCCTTTCGCTCCCCACGATTTGATCCGCTCGGTCAGCACATCGAGATCCTTGCGCGAATAGGAAGCGCAGCCCGGCGCTTTGATGGCCTTGACCACATGCCCCATCCGCTCGGCCTCGGCGAAGAGCTTGAATTCAGAGCCGCGGAACACGTCGGTGACATCGACCAGTTCCACGCCGAAGCGCATGTCCGGCTTGTCGGTGCCGAACCGCGACATCGCTTCCTCAAAGGTGAGTTTCGGAAAGGGATCGAAGAGACGTTTGTGCGGCGCAACCGCGGGCACAAGCCCTTTGACCAGGCCTTCGACGACGTCGAGCACATCCTCGCGGTTGACGAACGACATCTCGAGATCGAGCTGGGTGAACTCGGGCTGGCGGTCACCGCGCAAGTCTTCATCGCGCATGCAGCGAGCGATCTGGAAGTAGCGCTCGTACCCTGCCACCATGAGCAGCTGCTTGAGCTGCTGCGGACTTTGCGGCAGCGCATAGAATTTGCCCGGCTGCACTCGGCTGGGAACGACGTAATCGCGCGCCCCTTCCGGTGTCGCCTTGATCATCATCGGCGTCTCGATTTCATAAAAGCCCAGCTGATCCAGATAGTCGCGGATGAACTTGACCGTCTTATGCCGAATTTTGATGTTTTTCTGCAGCCTGGCCCGCCTGAGATCAAGATAGCGGTATTTCAGGCGCAGGCTTTCTTCGGTTTTGTACCCGTCGTCATCCACCGCGATGGGAAGCGGCTTGGATGGATTCAGAATCTCGAGGGATTGCGCCAATACCTCAATCGCGCCTGTAGGCATGTTCGCGTTAACCATCCCTTCGGGGCGGGGCCGCACTTGGCCCTCGCACTTGACGACAAATTCGTTGCGCAACTTCTCGGCGACGGCGGTGCAAGCGCCCGAATCCTGGTCCACGGTGATCTGGATGAGGCCCGACCGGTCGCGCATATCGATGAAGATCAACCCGCCGAGATCGCGCCGCCGGTGCACCCAACCGGCCAGCGCAACTTTCTTTCCTATGTCCGATGCCCGCAATTCCCCGCAATGATGTGTCTTGAGCATAGTCTCAGCTTCCCGTGATGGATGTTTATAAAATCGAGACGTTTAGCATAGCAAACTTCCGCAACCCGAACCACGAAAGAGAGGAAAGCCTCGAGAGCAGTTTCAAATGGGCAGTATGAGAGATCCTACTCTTGCAATCGCTCGGAAATGGCTGTCATAGGTGACAATCGTGGCGCCGGCACGCGCGGCTACGGCGGCAACCCAGATGTCGTTGGTAGGAATGGGTGTGCCGGCTTTGCGCAGGTCGGCCAGCATTTCTCCATAGATGCGCGCCACATCGTGATCGACCGCGAGCAGCTCCACCACTGGATGCGCCAGGAACTCGCGCAGTTCAGTTTCATTCGTCTTCACCCTATGGCCCTGCAGGAATCCGGCCCACAATTCGCCCAGCACGATGGATGGCACACCAAGCCATTCCGCGCTCTCAAAGAGTTCGACCACCCCGTGATCGCCCAGTTTAAAATGGCTGTAGGCGGAAGTGTCGATGCAATAGCGACTCATCGCCAGAGCTCCTCGTCGATATTTTCCGCCGACGCAATCGCTGCTTCGAATTGACGGTGCTCCTCAGAAGTCCAGGTTCCGGACAGATGGGTCAGGCCGTTTTTCCTGGCCCCGTTCGGCTGGACCCCCAGGCTCTGTCCAAGGAGCTGGATCACTGTTTGATTCAGTGACTTGCCACGCCGACGCCTCTCCTTGTCGATTGCATCGGCAAGCTCCTGAGAGATATCGCGGATGGTGAGATTCTTCATGATATCACCTCTATGCATTCATTGACTGTATTATATGAATGCGTTTCATTAAAGTCAAGGGTCACGTAAAATGGAAGTGTCTCCGATGTGCCCGTTCGGGGACAGTGCGGACGCTCCAAAATTATTTGGCGTAGTGGGAGTCGATGTACTGGTCCAGGATCTTGATGAACTCCGAGACGATGGCGTTGCCGCGCAAGGTGGTGGTCAGGCGGCCGTCGACATACACGGGCGCCTTCGGTTCTTCGCCCGAACCGGGCAGGGATATCCCGATATTGGCGTGCTTGGATTCGCCCGGGCCATTCACGACGCACCCCATCACTGCCACCTTGAGCTCTGCCACGCCCCGATACTGTTTCTGCCACACAGGCATCTGGGCCCTGATGTAGCTCTCGATTTGATCGGCCATTTCCTGGAAGAACGTGGAGGTCGTCCGGCCGCAACCAGGACATGCGGAGACCTGAGGAACAAAGCTCCTGATCTCCAGCGATTGCAGGATCTGCTGTGCCACGCGGACTTCTTCCGACCGGTCTCCGCCCGGGGCCGGTGTGAGGGATACCCGGATCGTGTCGCCGATTCCCTCTTGCAGCAACACCGCGAGGGCGGCCGTGGAAGCAACGATTCCCTTGGCTCCCATGCCGGCTTCGGTCAGACCCAGGTGGAGAGCATAGTCGCTCTGTGATGCCAGCGATCGGTAGACAAGAATGAGGTCCTGAACCCCGGAGACCTTTGCGCTCAGAATGATGTGATCACGCCCCAGCCCGTAATCCTCGGCCATGCGGGCCGATTCCAGAGCGCTCAGGGTCATGGCCTCGATCATGATGTCGCAGGGGGGGCAGGGAGACGGCATTTTTTGGTTCCGGTCCATGAGCCGCGCCAACAGCGCCTGATCGAGTGAACCCCAGTTGACGCCGATGCGCACAGGCCTGTCGTTTGCGATCGCAATGTCAATCATCTGGCGGAAGTTCTGGTCGCGATGCTTGCCGGCTCCGACGTTTCCGGGATTGATGCGATATTTGGCCAGCGCCCGCGCGCACTCCGGATACTGGGAAAGCAGCAGATGGCCATTGTAGTGGAAGTCCCCGATGACCGGCACGTTGATTCCCTGATCCGACAACCGCGCGACGATTTGCGGGACTGCGCGCGCGGCCTCCTGAGTATTAACCGTAATCCGCACGAGTTCTGATCCGGCAGCGGCCAGCGCCGCCACCTGTTGCGCCGTCGCCTGCGCATCCGCGGTGTCGGTGTTGGTCATCGACTGGACAACAATCGGGGCATCTCCTCCCACGACCACCTGGCCGACGCGCACCGCCACGGTCTTCCTTCTCGTCTGCATTTTTCTATCCTCGGCAGCCTTCTGCCTCGCTACGCTCCCTATGGATGAAAAATGTAGTCCATCGCGCTCGACGCATCAAGCGCCATTCCTTGATTTAAACAGTGACAGCGCCCCCGTCATCGAGAGAATCCTGCGCCCGTAAAGTAAAAATATTCAGCCGAGCCGCAAGCAGCTGTAGCAACATGACTTGAAGCGGACGCGGGTACTACCGGGTTCGGCGCTTGACAGAGGACCATCGATCCCGGATGCTGCGGATCTTAACCGCTCATCCTAGAGGAACATGAAATCGCAGTTTCAGCCGTGGCAGTTCTTGCTCCTGATCCTCGCGGGCTGGATCAATCGGACGCTGTCGAGTACCTCATAACGGAGAATCGGATTCTCAGGGAGAAGCACGGGAAGAAGGGAATCCTCCTTAACGACGACCAGCGCCTGCGCCTGGCCGTCAAAGGCAAGATCCTCGGGCGCAGGGTGCTCGGCCAGCGGGCCACCATCGTGACTCCGGACACAATCCTCCGCTGGCATCGCGAACTCGTTGCCAGGCACTGGGATTATAGCCACCGCCGGAAGAGCGCTGGACGGCCTCCCGTGTCGCCGAAGATCGTTGAGCTGGTGCTTCGTCTCGCCAAAGAGAGTCCTACGTGGGGTTATGAGCGAATTCAGGGTGCGCTCTGTAATCTCGGTCTCGAGATTGCGGCTCATTCCTGACTCCAACCCTCCAAGTGACGCGCAATTGCCGGACGTTCGAGTTTCTTGAACATACGGGGATCATCCTGGCATCCTGGACAGTAAAAATGTGCAAGATTCCATGCCGACAGCATCAATAAGGTGTAAAATCCTTCACCGGCTGTGATCTCTCATACTGAGCATTGGGTGAAATGGAAAGGAATCTCAAATCAGACACCATTGCATTCGATAGGAGGCAAGTCTACAGACCCTTCCTTGAGCGCCTGAACCCCTCAGCTTCCATCCGCGATTTGGTCAACCATGACCTGATAGTGCCTCGCGATCACGACCCTCGTGACGCAGGACAGGCGCCCATCCACGAGGCGTTCGCAGATACGGCCGAGTTGAGCCGTGGTGCGCAGATGGCACTTGTGGGCGGTATCGGATCCGGCAAAACTACCGAATTGTTGCTCACACAACGGGTTTTAAGTCGCCACAAAGACGCGGTAAACGTCTTCGTAGATCTGGCCAATTATACAGACCTCAACGGGCTGAATACTGGAGCAATTCTTGCCACACTCGGGATGCTGCTTTACATGCGACTAAAGAGAGAAAGCAAGGAACTGCCGGTCGAGGTTACTTCGGCATATAAGAAACTTCGCGAGCTTGCTTTTGGCAAGACAAACTGGGTGCCTGTTGAGGAGTCGATTGACGATGACCAAGACGACGACGAGGGGCCGACATTTGTCCCTGTCAAGGTCCCCGGGTTGCTGCGATTGAGGTTTCCTGCACTTCGACGCAAAGTGGAGCAAGTCAGGAAACTGCTCCTATCCATTGCATCGCCACTCTTCGAAACCGACGCCCAAATCACTCTTCTGATTGACGGCCTCGACCGTTTGATTCGAGCGGAGCGCTTCCGCGAATTCAGCGAGCAGGACCTCCAGGCGCTTAGAGGGACGAAAATGACTGTGATCATCGTCGCTCCCCTGCTGCTCTGGTATGATAAGAGCCGATTTCTCCAGGACTACTTCGATCTCGTCAAGCATATACCGGCTGCGGCAGCTGATCCGAGCGATTCAGCTTTTCTAAAACAGATTCTGGAGCGCCGCGGCGCCCTTGAATTAATGGATCCTGCCGAGGTTAACTCCATCGCGAAATATTCAGGCGGAGTCTTGCGCGATCTATTGACTTTGGCCCGGTCAGCAGGTGAATACGCTTACCGCGACGATCAAGACAGGATTGGCCGTAAGCATGTGCAAACAGCCATCAAGCAACTGGGGAATCGCTATCTCGTCGGATTGGGCACGACTCACAAGCACCGCTTGCGCCAACTCGCCGACAATAAGGCGTTCCCGATTGAAGACTCGACGGCGCGAGAATTGCTCGTCAATCGCCAGGTCCTTGAGTATTTTAGCCGCGGTCGCGAGTTCTTTGCCGTTCATCCTGCACTTGCCAAGGTGTTGCCCAAAACCAAATGATCGATTTCTCAACTACAACGACATTTCAACTTGTGAGAAGGCTCGCCGCCGCGGGCCAGGACACTCCGGCGTTATATATGCTTGTGTGTGAGGCCGCCGTTGGGGATGCCGTCCGAGCTGACATAGCAGCAGAGGCACAGGTCCAGCTCGGATTGAACCTCCGATTGCTAGCCGCCTCGGAGGTGCAACCGGAGAGACTAGAGGACGCATTCACATCTGACACCTTTTCTCCACTTATTCTTATTACCTTGGATCGTTGGCTGCCCAGGCTGATCGCTTCGTTCGACCGCAACGTTGTGTTGCTTGCGAGGGCTGGAATCGTGTTGTTGATCGCGAGCCGCGAGATTGCTGAGCGCGTTTTGGCAGCAGCACCGAACCTGCGCAATCGGCTCACGGACATCCTTTTGATCAAACCAGATGAGGCCTCCGGGGACGCGCGGGCGTGAATATCGAGAAGTTGTTACAGCTTGCGCGTGAGCGCGAAGCTAGAACGGAAGACGCTTTAGCAGGGATGCTGCTGGAGCCCCCGGACCGACTGCAACGAGAGCTTCGCCATTACCTCTCTCGCCAGGTTGACTACGACCGGATGAAGCGTACGGACGAAAAGATTCCTCAGCTTACACAAGTTCAAGGAGGTTTCAATGAACTGGCCTGTCCAGACGCGGAATTCTCCTCCGGGGCGCGACTCGAATTCCGTATTCAACTAGAAACGTCGCAATGCGGCTGGCTCGTGAAACGGTTCCGATTCCATGTGTACCTTGCGCAGGCTCGCAGCATTGACATGGTCCGAATCCACCTGAACGAGGAAACGCCGCACGATCCGCTGACAGTTCCCCGCTGCCACATGCACATTGACAACAGCAGGGCTCACATACCCTTCCCAATAATGGACCCGCGGTTAATCTTACATCTCATCTGCGATTATCTTGAGCCTGATTTTGGAGTGCGCCTCTTCGCCTGAAGCTCTTAACACTGCAATTGCGGCGAGCGCGAAATGGATCTGGAAAAAGTCAATCCGGAGGTGCGTTTACCGGGCAAGCCCGGCTTCGCGGAGTATCTGGAAATACGGGGACGTCCTACACGTTTACTGCCTTTATGGCGAAGCCTTCCGGCTTCAGGCGGCGATCGTCCGAATGCGCGGCTCGATCCGGGGCCATTCCGTGCGGCGAAGCACCCGGAGTTCGTAGTCGGATTGCAGATCCAACCAGATTTCCGGAGAGACGGCGAAGTACTTGCCAAGGCGGAGCGCGGTGTCCGCCGTAATCGCCCTTTTCCCGCGGACAATCGCACTGATGCGATTGGGCGGCACGTCAATATCCCGGGCAAGCCGGTTGATGCTGATGTGCAAGGGCTTCATGAATTCCTCGAGAAGAATCTCCCCGGGTGGAATCGGTTCCAATTGCTTCCTGCTCATTTTCTATTCCTCTAGCGGTAGTCAACGATTTGAACATCGAAGGCGCTGCCATCTTCCCAACGGAAGCAGATCCGCCATCGCTCGTTGATCCGGATACTGTATTGACCCCGCCGGTCCCCTTTCAGAGCTTCCAGATGATTGCCGGGAGGAACCCGCAAGTCCTGGAGAAGGCGCGCCCGATGAAGGTAGAGAAGTTTTCGTCGTGCGGGACGCTCAATCGCCCGAAGGCGCGCCACCGCCTGATCGTGAAACAGGGCCTCAGTCGCCTTGTCTTGGAAGGACTTGATCACCACGTCAATATAGTACGCGAGACATCATACTTCAAGAGTATTCCTCGATGAGGATGCGCAGCGTATCTGCCGGCCCGGCATGCTTTTCTGGATGCACGAGCACATTAACTTTTTCAACCGGGAATCGGGGCTGTCTGTGATAGGCTTGCAGCTTACTCCGTCGATTGTGCCGCTGCGCGCGCTGTAACCCAAGATTTCTTTGATTGGAGGGCTTGTGGCTATCGATTGGTATCGTCATTTAAATGAGGAGCTTGGCCCGATCCTGCTGGACGCGGAGACGATTCAAAACCGGGTTGCTGAGCTCGGCCGCCAGATTGCGAAGGACTTCGCAGGCAGGACTCCACACCTGATCGGAATTCTCAAAGGGGCTACCATCTTCCATGCCGATTTGGTACGCGCCCTCGGCATGGGGATCTCCTTCGATTTCATGGCCGTAGGGAGCTACGGTTCCGGCGTCAAGAGCAGCGGGGAAGTGCGCATCCTGAAGGATCTGGATGAGAGCCTGGAGGGAAAAGATGTCCTGCTCGTCGAGGACATTCTCGATACCGGCCTGACTCTCACGTACCTGCTCGAGAACCTGCACTCCCGCAATCCGCGCTCTCTGCGTGTCGTGACCCTGCTCAGCAAGCCCTCACGGCGGCTGATCCAAGTGCAAGCCGACTACGTGGGCTTTGAGATTCCTGACAAGTTTGTCGTGGGGTACGGGTTGGATTTTGACCAGCGCTATCGCAATCTGCCTTACATCTGCGAGCTGATCCTTCCCCCCGGCACTATCGTAGATCCTTGAGAAAGGACGCGCCGGCAGGCAACTCGAGTCCAAAGTTTTCCGCGATCGTCTGCCCGATGTCGGCCAGAGATTTGCGTGTGCCCAGATCGGCGCCGCCGCGCAACCCGGGGCCATAGACCAGGACCGGCGTATATTCGCGCGTGTGGTCCGTCCCCGGCGCGGCCGGGTCGCACCCATGATCGGCTGTAAGGATCAGGCAATCATCCTCACTGAGGGCGGCACAAAGCTCAGGAAGCCTGCGGTCGAAGGCCTCGAGCCCGCGTGCGAAGCCGGGACAATCATTGCGGTGCCCCCAGAGAGTGTCGAAGTCGCCGAAATTGCTGAAGATCATTCCCGCAGGCGTGCGCCCAAGTGCGGCGATCGTGGCGTCCATAGCCTCTTCGTTGCCATGGACCGGCAGATCTTGCGTGATGCCGCAGCCATCGAAAATCGCTGCCACTTTGCCGACCCCGACCACCGCCAGGCCTTTGCGCTTCATCCGGTCAAGCAACGATTCCTCGGGTGGCGGCACGGCAAAATCCTTGCGATTGACCGTGCGCCGATATGCGCCCGTCGTTCCGATGAAAGGCCGAGCGATCACGCGCCCTACCCGGTCGATACCGTCGAGCTGCTTGCGCGCGATGACGCAGATCCGATAGAGCTCATCGACCGGGATCACTTCCTCATGCGCGGCGATTTGAAATACGGAGTCCGCCGAAGTGTAGACAATCGGGCAGCCCGTGCGCACATGCTCATCCCCGAGTTCTTTGATGATTTCCGTGCCCGAGGCGGCTCGATTGCCGAGCACCGGTCGTCCGATCGCTTTCACGAACGGTTCCAGGATCCGGGGAGGGAAACCTTGCGGATAGGTCGGGAACGGCACGCTGCTCAGGATTCCCGCCATTTCCCAATGTCCGACGGTTGTATCTTTTCCATTGGATTGGATCGCCGCCTTGCCAAAACAGCCCCGAGCCGACAGCCGCGGCGCCAGGGTCGTAAAAGGTCGAATGGAAGCCAGTCCCAATTCGGCCAGATGAGGAAGCTGAGGTCGCTCTGAGGCAAGGACATGGCCGAGAGTATCGCTGCCGGCATCTCCCCACCGGCCGGCGTCGGGCATCGCCCCGATCCCCACTCCATCGAGTACAACCAGGATCATGCGGTTAAACCTGCCCCAGCCCCGACCTCCGACCTCCGACCTCCGACCTCCGACCTTGTTATTTCCGTTAGAGGTCGGAAGTCGCCGGTTGTTAGATTCGGGCATTGCAATCTCCTTGGGTTCCGGTAAAAACCCATAAATAAAAAAAGCCATCGGGCCGGCCCTTGTTGCAGGAGCGTCCCGATAGCTTTGCAAACCCATTAGAATGGTGGCATCCAACCAGATATAGCGCGCGTTATCCGCGCATGCCGCGCATCTTTTTGCGCAGCCGCTTGCGGGCAAGTGCCTGCTTGATCCTCTTCTTTTCGCCAGGTTTCAGGTAGAACGAATGCTTCTTGACGTCCTTGATGATATCTTCCTGCTGAACCTTGCGCTTGAAGCGCCGAAGTGCGCTCTCTAGAGATTCGCCTTCGTTGATGATGACTTCCGCCAAGCCTAAACACCTCCTCCCGGTAACGACCGCATAACTTACTCCCCCTCCTGGTGGCTGTCAAGCCACAACTATCTCTCGTTCCGACTTCCGACATCCGACATCAGACCTCAGACCTTGTCATTTCGCCGGAGGTCTGAGGTCTGAGGTCGTGGATTCCGGGAATTTCAAATCCTTTGCTCCCCGGCAAGAACTCATAGGTAAGTAGTACGAGGGATCTTTGCCTTTCCCTTGAGGGGCGCCGGCTTTTTTTGTCGGCGTCTTCGCGGCGCCGCCTGTGCCTTCGCCTGCTTTGGGTCGTTCCCAATTTAGTGCGCCGCCTCTGTCGACTTCTCTCCGCTTTTTGTTCAGGCGTTCGGTTTCGCTAAGGATGAAGGCCTCGTTCTCCTTGGTTTTTTCCAGCTTGCCGATCGTTTCGATGGCCTTGTCGAAATCGAACAAACTCTCATAGGTTTCCGCCAGATTCATGATCGCCCGGCGGCGGCATTCCTGACAGTCCGATGCCAGAACCTTGCGAAACGGCTCAACCGCATCCTGGAATCGCTTTTCCACCTGGTAGATGTCGCCGATTTTCAGCTCCACCATCGCCCCCAGGCGGCCTTCGATGCCGGATTCCTCGAGGTTGCGCAGCTCGCGCTCGGCGCGGCTATATTCCCCCTTCTTGAAATAGGCATCGGCGCGCTGGTACTGGATTTCCGCTCGATCGGGAAGGTCCTGCGCCTCGAGAAGCTTGTTGTACTGGGCAATCGCCTGATCCAAATCCCTGATGACTTCGTTTGCGTAGATGGCGGCCAGCTGCCGTCGCGCCTGGAGCGTCTCCGGGACGTCGGGAAACTCCTGGGTGAGCTTATCGTAGCATTCAATCGCCTGCTTGAGCTGGCGCAGATTGAGGTAGTAAATGTTGCCGATGTTCAGGAGCGCACGTGGCGCATATGTGCCCCGCTCATCCTGTTTGTAGAGGTTCATATTGGCCTGGATGGCTTCTTCGTAACGGCCGTTGCGCCAGTTTTCTTCCGCCTGATCCAGAAGTTTCCTCGCGCCGGAGTTGCAGCCGCCAAAGAGCACGGCCAGCGAGAGCAGCCGGCACGCCCAGATTCGGCGAGGATCATGAAGGAGTGCTTTCATCCCCGGGTTCCCCTGCCTCCAACTCTTCGCCTGCCACCACGGTCACGCTTGCTACGTAATCCCCTTCCTCGATCTCGATGCACTTGACTCCGAGGGCGGCGCGGGTCTGGGTGTTGCGGATCTGCTCCACATACAATTTGATCAATTTCCCCTGAGCCGTAATCAGCATCACGCAGGCGTCCTCGCGGACATGGCAGGTGTTGACCACTTCGCCGTTTTTCGCTCCGACCCGGATATTGATCACCCCTGATCCGCCACGTCCCTGCTGGGGGTACTCTTCCACAGCCGTCCGCTTGCCGAATCCTTTTTCAGTTACGGTCAGGAATTGCCCGATACCGCTGAGGGCCGACATCGCAACCGCGCGATCACCTTGCGCCAACCGAATGCCGATCACGCCGCGCGCGGTCCTCCCCATTTCGCGAACTTCCTTCTCGGAAAACCGGATCGCTTTGCCCTTGCGGGTCGCGAGCAGAATGTCGTAGGAACCATCGGTCAGCTGGCATCCGATCAACGCGTCATCCTCCGGCACCGTGATGGCAATAATGCCCGCACTGCGCGGATTGGAGAATTCGCTCAGGGCTGTCTTCTTGACGATGCCGGCCGCGGTGGCCATCACGATATAGCGATCGGCCTCGAATTCTTTGACGGAGAGGATGTCGGCGATCTTTTCCTCCTTCGACATGTTCACGAGATTGACGATCGCCTTGCCTTTTCCCGCGGTCCCGACATCGGGGATCTCATAGACCTTGAGCCAGTACAAGCGTCCCTGGTTGGTGAAGATGAGGAGATAGCTGTGCGTCGAGGCCACGAAGACGTGATCGATGAAGTCCTCTTCGCGCGTCGTCATGCCGATGCGGCCCTTGCCTCCCCTCCCCTGGGAATGGTAGAGCGACGCGTTGGTGCGCTTGATGTAGCCGGAGTGTGTCACCGTGATGACGACGTCCTCCACGGCAATCAGGTCTTCCAGCGTAATCTCGACTTCTTCGTCCACAATCTCGGTGCGGCGTTCGTCGCCGTAAGTCTTCTCCAACTCCTTGAGCTCCTCGATGATCACGCCCTTGAGGATCTGCTCGCTGGCCAATATCTCCTTGAGGCGCGCGATCAGCTTCAGGGTCTCTTCGTATTCGGCGTAAATCTTTTCCCGCTCCAGCCCGGTCAACCGCTGCAGGCGCATTTCGAGGATCGCCTGCGCCTGAAGCTCGCTGAACTGCATTTGCGTCATCAGGCCCTGCTTGGCAATGGCGGGTTCCTTGGACGAACGGATCAGGGTGATGATGGCATCGATCATGTCGAGCGCGCGCCGCAGGCCGTCCAGGATGTGGAGACGCGCCGCTGCCTTCCCCAGTTCGAAAATCGTCCGGCGCCGGACCACGTCCTTACGGTGGTCGATGAAGCACTTGAGTGCGTCCGCCAGCGACAGGATGCGCGGCTGATTGTTGACGATCGACAGCAGGATAATGCCGAAGCTGGACTGCATCGGCGTCATCTTGTACAGGTTGTTCAGCACCACCTGGGCCGGCTGATCTTTCTTGATCTCGATGACAATGCGCATCCCTTCCCGGTCGGATTCGTCCCGGAGATCCGAAATGCCTTCCAGTCTTTTATCCCGAACCAGCTCGGCGATGCGCTCGATGAGCTTCGCCTTGTTCGTCTGGAACGGAATCTCGGTGACGATGATCGCTTCGCGATCGCGCCCCAACCGTTCAATGGCGGCACGCGCCCGCATGATGATGATGCCGCGCCCGCTCTGATAGGCCGAACGAATGCCCGCGCGACCGTAAATGAAACCGGCCGTGGGGAAGTCCGGTCCCGGCACCAAAGCCATGATCTCTTCGAGGGTCGCTTGCGGATTCTCGATCAACAGGATGGTGGCGCTGATGATCTCGGAGAGGTTGTGGGGTGGAATGTTGGTCGCCATGCCGACGGCAATTCCCGAGGACCCGTTGACCAGAAGGTTGGGGAATTTGGCGGGCATTACCAGCGGCTCCGAAAGCGCTCCATCGTAGTTGGGGCCGAAATCAACGGTTTCCTTTTCGATGTCGGCGAGCAGCTCATCCGCAATGCGCGCCATGCGGATCTCGGTATAGCGCATGGCTGCGGCGTTGTCGCCGTCGACCGAACCGAAGTTGCCCTGGCCGTCAATCAATGGGTATCGGATCGAAAAGTCCTGCACCAGCCGCACGATCGTGTCGTACACCGCGGTGTCGCCGTGGGGGTGGTACTTGCCGATGACATCGCCGACGATGCGCGCGGATTTTTTGTAGGCCTTATTATAGGTGTTGCCCAGATCGTGCATCGCGTACAGGGCGCGGCGATGCACGGGTTTGAGACCGTCGCGCACATCGGGAAGGGCTCTGCCGATGATGACGCTCATTGCATAGTCCAGGTAGGACTTGCGCATCTCGTCGATCAGATTTACCGGTACGTACTCCTGGGCTGGATTCATAGGCGGAATCAAATATCCAGGTTGCGGACGTTGAGGGCGTTCTCTTCGATGAAGCGCCGCCTGGGCTCGACGGCATCGCCCATCAGGATTGTGAAGATGGCATCAGTCTGTACGGCATCGTCGATCGAAACCTTCATCAGCGTGCGGGATTCCGGATTCATGGTGGTGCTCCAGAGCTGTCCCGGATTCATCTCGCCGAGGCCCTTGTAGCGTTGGATGGTAAGGTCTTTTTTGCCGAGCGCGAGAATGTGCTCGAGCAAGAGCTCGCGGGAGCCAATGGCGATCTTGCTGCCGTTCTGTCGGACCATGAAGGGAGGCTTGTCGAAAGGCGCCATATCGGAATAGAGCTGAAAGAGGCGCTGCCATTCGACCGTGGACAGGAAATCCCAGTTGATCGTGAGCTTGCTGCCGTTGGCGTCCTTCTGAATCACCAGCGAGTGCAGTCCGTGCTCCTCATCCAGCAGCGTGGTGCACTGGTATCCGATCCCCTGCAGGATCTGACCAAGTGTCTCCAGCAGCTCCTTTTGTTGAAAGAGCTCCTTTAGAGTGAAGCCCTGCTGCAGCAGGGCGCCTTCGCCGGCCACGAAAAGCAGCAGCCGATCGAGCAGCTCGGCATTCTCTAGGCGCCGGTTGAGCTTGGCATAGATTGACCCGCGTTCGTTGATCCCGTTCAACAGCTTCACAAGCTGCGCGCCGCTGAACTGCATGCCGCTTTTCTCGACCGTGACCACGACATCCTGCGTAGCACGCTGCATCAGATACTCTTCCATTTCGCGTTCGGCGCGCAGGTACTTAATGGTTTTGCCGTGCTTTACCGAGTACAGCGGCGGTTGCGCAATGTAGATATGGCCTCCCTCCACCAGCTCGGGCATTTGCCGGTAGAAGAAAGTCAGAAGCAGCGTCCGGATGTGCGCGCCATCTACATCGGCGTCTGTCATGATGATGATCCGGTCGTAGCGAAGCTTGTCGAGGGCGAAATCTTCCTTGCCGATGCCGGTCCCGATCGCGGAAATCATGGTGATGATTTCCTGGTTGCTCAGCATCTTGTCGAAGCGCGCCTTCTCCACGTTCAGAATTTTCCCTTTAATGGGAAGGATCGCCTGGAACTTGCGGTCGCGCCCCTGCTTGGCGGAGCCGCCCGCGCTGTCTCCCTCGACGATGTATATTTCGCAGAACTTCGGGTCGCGCTCCTGGCAGTCGGCGAGCTTGCCGGGAAGCAGGCCGCTATCGAGCGCACCCTTTCGGCGCGTCAGGTCGCGCGCCTTGCGCGCCGCTTCGCGCGCGTGCGCCGCCTCGACCGCTTTCATCAGGATCTTGCGTGACCATTGCGGATTTTCTTCGAAGAACGCGCCCAGGTTTTCGTTGACGGCCGTTTCGACGATCCCTTTGATCTCGCTGTTGCCCAGCTTTGTCTTGGTCTGCCCTTCGAATTGCGGGTTTCTCAGCTTCACGCTGACGACTGCCACCAGTCCCTCCCGCGCGTCTTCCCCGGTCGGATTCTCCTTGAGATCCTTGAGCAGATCGTGGGCTTGCGCGTAAGAGTTCAGCGTGCGCGTCAGTGCCGATTTGAAGCCGATCAGGTGCGTCCCGCCTTCGTGGGTGTTGATGTTGTTGGCGAACGAGAAGATGGTCTCGCTGTAGCCGTCGTTGTATTGCATGGCGACTTCCACGACCACATCCTCTTTGCGCGTCTCGAAGTAGATCGGCGCCGGATGCAGCGTATTCTTGTTCGCGTTCAGATACTCGATGAACGAGGCGATTCCTCCCTCGTACTTGAACTCCACCCGCCGGTCGGAACGCAGGTCCTCGAGCACGATCTCCAGTCCGCGGTTGAGGAACGACAGTTCGCGCAGGCGCCCGGCAATGGTGTCGTCATTGAACTCGAGGGTCTCGAAAATATCTGCGTCCGGCTTGAAGGTAATTTTCGTGCCGCGGCGCTTTGTGGTCCCGGTTTCCTTGAATTCGGTAACCGGCTTTCCCCGCTCGTAGCTCTGTTCATATACTTTCCCGCCGCGCCAGATTTCCAGGTCCAACCGCCGGCTCAGTGCGTTGACGACCGAGACCCCGACTCCATGCAAGCCGCCCGAGACCTTGTACGAGTCGTTGTCGAATTTGCCGCCCGAGTGAAGCACGGTCATTACAACTTCCGCCGCCGACTTTTGCGCCTGCTGATGAAAATCGGCAGGGATGCCGCGGCCGTTGTCGATGACGGTGATGCTGTTGTCGATGTGGATAGTGACTTCGATCCTTGAGCAAAAACCGTTGAGAGCTTCGTCGACGGAATTGTCCACCACTTCGTAGACCAGGTGGTGCAATCCTTCTACGGATGTCGACCCGACATACATGGCCGGACGCAGGCGCACCGCTTCCAGCCCTTCCAACACCTTGATTTGGTCGGCGCCGTAGGCTTCTTCCGCATTGCTGGCAACCGCGGGAACCCCGCTCTCAGGGAGGTCTTGCGGCGGCATCCTATGATCCCTGTCCTGCATGCTTGCCGTCTCTTCCTTCGTCCCTACGGAAGTTGATTAAAACCTTCTTGTTTATAATGACTTATTACCTGCAAATCGAACTCAAAATCATACCATGAAACGCACAAAAAACGCATGGAAATCGGCGCGCAAATGAAGTTTTATCTCTTTTATATTCTATGGTTTGTGCTGACCCGTGAGCTCCACCTGACCGGCTTTCACCTGGAAGCGCAGCGCTTCCCCGCATAGAGGCGGCAGGATCTGCTCTTTTGCCGTCGTCAGGAACGTCTGAGTCCGCTGTGCCAGGTGTTCGAGGAACGCATGGAGCCGGCGATTATCCAGCTCTGCTTCCACATCGTCCATTAGAAAGACAGGATAGAATCCGCATATCTTGCGGTGGATCTCCATCTGGGCAAAATAGAGCGCCAGCAGGCTGCTGCGCTGCTGGCCGGCGGACCCGAAATCAGCCAGAGATCTTCCGTCAAGCAGCAGCTTCAGGTCATCCCGGTGCGGGCCGATCGTCGTGAATCCTTTTCTTTCATCGACGCCGTGTGCTTCTCTGAGACCCTGCCGAAACTCGTCTTCGACCTCCTGGATTGCGGCGTCGGTGGCGGCCGCGGTCGACGAATACTTCAGTTCGAGGTTCTCGCTGCCACCCAGGGGAGTGCTTATTTCGTTTTTCATTTCCTCTATGTAGCTCCGCCGGTTCCAGAGAATCCTACTCCCTTCCTGCACCAACGTTTCATCCCAGCTGTCGAGCGCTGCGCGGTCCATTTTGCGGCCGCTGCCGAGTGCCGCTCCCAGCAGATGATTTCTCTGCTTCAGCGCCCTGCCGTACGCAGCCAGGCGCTGCATGTGGCCGGGATAGGCCGTTATCATGGCGCGATCGAGAAAGGCCCGGCGTTCCGCAGGTCCGCCGCGAACCACTTTCAGATGTTCCTGCGTGAAAGCCAACGTGTGGAGATTGCCGATGAATTCCGCTGGGCCTACCGGTTTTCGGTGGAGGAGGAGTTGTTTATCTTCGGCCAGGGAGATAGAAATCCCCAGCTCACGAATCATGGTTTTGTGTTCTATCCTGCCTTCGCATCGGCATTCCTGGCGGCCGTGTTGGATGCAGTCTTTTGGGGTCGTGGTGCGGAAACTCCTGCCGTAACCCAGCAGGTAAATTGCTTCCAGAAGATTGGTTTTTCCCTGCCCGTTCCATCCGCAAAAAAGATTCGTTCCCGGGCAAAATTCAATCTCCTGTCGGTTGAAATTGCGGTACTGAAATAAGCGGAGATTGAGTACCTGCACACTCAAAACTTCATGGGCATGACAACATACCGGTAATCCAAATCCGTGGCTGCGACCGGGCTGAGCATTCCCTGGGTTTCTCCATCCTTGACCAGAATGCTGACGGCATCGGATCCGCACACACCCAGAAACTCGAGCAAGTATTGCGGATTGAATCCGATGCTCACGCCGGATCCCTCATATTCCACCTCAACCATTTCACGAGCTTCCCCCGCCTCCGCGCTGCTGGCCGTAATCTCCGCCGCGCCTGGGCTGAATGCCATGCGCACGGCGCGCAATTTTTCATCCGACATCACGGCGGCTCTGCGGATTCCCTCGGCAAGCGCACGGCTCGACGCGACCACGCGCTTGTCGTTGTCGCGCGGCACGACCATTTCGTAGTTCGGGAACTGGCCGGCAAGGACACGGGATATGAGCTTTTTACCGCCGACGATGAAAAAGATGTGGTTTTCATCGCGCCCGAACTCAACCATCATTTCCTGATCTCCGATGAGCCGGAGTATTTCCACCAGGCTTTTTCGCGGAATCAGTGCTCGGACCTCGTTATCGACTCCCTCGATATCGATAGCCTTGGTGACCAATGCCAGTCTGTGCCCGTCCGTCGCCACCATGCGCATCTGGTGCGGTCCCAGGACCAGGAGAGCCCCGTTTAACGAATATCTGGATTCCTCCTGCGTGATGGCAAACATGGTTCTGAGGATCATGGCCCTGAGGTCGCTGCCGGGAAGTGTTATTCCACCCGCGGGCGTCTGCGGTATGGAAGGAAAGTTTTCTCGCGGCAGGCCGACTACTTTGTACTCGGATTTTCCCGCTTTTAACTTCACCCAGTCGTTTTCGAGCAGCGTACAATTTATCTCCGAATCATCCGGAAGCAGGCGCACGATGTCGAACAGCCTCCGGGCCGATACCGTCAGCGTTCCGGGCTCATGCACCTCGGCGGAACATCCGCAGCAAATGCTGACGTCCAGATCCGTGGCTGTGATTTCGAGCGCTTCTCCCTTTGCTTCCAACAGAATGTTGGAAAGGATCGGAATTGTACTCTTTTTTTCTATCACTCCCTGAACAAGGTTCAGCTCGTTCAGCAGCAAGTTTCTTTTTACTGTAAATTCCATGCGCTTCTGCTCCTTGGAGATGAAAGTGCGAAGGAAGTGATTATAAACAAATTTCTCCGGCTGCGCGACGATGAAGTTGACTCCAAATGCCAGTTTTTCTTCTTCTGGAGATTAATAGATTACATCTTTCCTAGAAGAAATAGTAGCACCGGTGAATTTGTTGAAAAGGGATGTAAGCCAAAATCCGGGAACGAGGTGCGGGTTGGATAAAAAGAAGAGACGGTGAGGAAATCGGAAACAAGCTGTGGATAAAGGCACGGAACAAGGAAATTCACAGGATTTGCAGCAGCGAGAATGTGCATAATCGAACTAATCTCCCTGGATCAAGGCAATTGTCCTGTTGATTCCCCTGTGCAAAGAAATCATGACTCGTGATTATCGAGAGGTCGCTTTTTGCGAGCGGTGCGGCTTCGCGCCATGCGCGGCAAAGGCCTATTGACACAGCGGTACGATTTTGGCGGCGGCGGTTTGATCTGAAACCTTGGAGTATCAGCTTTCAGCGGAAAGAGGGAAGGATTTTGGAAATCACCGCGGCGATTTCGGAGTCCTTCTTACGCATGTCCTGAATCTTGCGCACCGAATAGAGCACCGTGGTATGATGTTTGCCGCCAAAATCCTTGCCGATCTGGGGGAGAGACAATCCCGTCACTTCTTTGCAGATATACATGGCGATCTGCCTGGGTTGCGCGATCCGCCGGGTGTTGCTTTTTGCTTTGAGCTGCGCGGGCTTCAATCCGTAGTAGCCGGCGACTGCACGGATGACCATTTCGGAAGAGACCGCGCGGCGGTCTTCGGTGACGAGATCCTTGAGCACATCCTTGGCGTATCCGACGTCGATCTCGGAAGGATCCATGCCGTCGAGCGAGGCGCGCGCGGTAAGGCGGATCAGCGCCCCTTCAAGCTCCCGGACGTTGGAGCGAACGCTGTTGGCAACATAGATGGCGACCGAATCCGGAAGAGTCACGAGGTCGGACTCCGCCTTCTTCTTCAGGATCGCGATTTTCGTCTCGAGATCCGGCGGCTGGATGTCGGCAATCAAGCCCCACTCGAAGCGCGAGTGCAGCCGCTCCTCAATCGTGGGGATCTCGCGCGGAGGGCAGTCGCTGGAGATTACGATCTGTTTCTGGGCGTCGTAGAGTGCGTTAAAGGTGTGGAAAAACTCTTCCTGAGTCCTTTCCTTGCCGGCGAGGAACTGGATGTCGTCCATCAAGAGAATATCGATGGTGCGGTACTTTTCCCGGAACTGGCTCGTGCGGTCGTAGCGAATTGAGTTCACGAGTTCGTTCATGAACCGTTCCGAGGACATGTACGTGAGGCGCAGCCTGGGGCTTTTTTTGAGGACGGCATGCCCGATTGCGTGCATCAGGTGGGTCTTGCCCAGCCCCACCCCACCGTAGAGGTATAACGGGTTGTAAGCCTTCGAAGGCTGCTCGGCCACAGCAAGAGCCGCGGCGCGGGCAAATTGATTGCTGGAGCCCACGACAAACGAACCAAAAGTGTATCTGGGATTGAGAAGGGCGGAGGAGTTTTCGTTCTCAGCCGGCGGATTCAGTCCCGCGGCCGGATCGCTTGACAACGAAGCGCCGATCGAAACCTTCAACTGGAGAGGGGAATGAGCTGCTTCGCGGACCGCATCCCGAAGCAGGTCGGAATAGTTCTCCAGCAGCCATTTCTTGAAGCTCTCATTGGGAACCGTGAGGTGCAGCGCCTGGCTATCGCGGTGATCGAAAACGATCGGGCGAAACCAGGTTTCAAAACACTGGCGGTTCACCTTCTTGCCGACACTCGCTAATACCTGGGCCCAAACTTCCATACGACGTTTCTACTATAAGAAACCAATGCACAAGTTGAAATCTGGGCGATCTCCGCTGGACTCTCAAGTTTTCCACAGGTAATTTCACAGCTGTGGAAAACGCACCACCCCCTCGTGCAGTAGGTACTTCTTGCCTTCCCACTGCCCCGAGACTTCAAATTCGGGGGATTTCAATTGGCGTACCCTCGCAGAGTGGCGCGAAGCGATTCGACCCAACGACGCGCGGAAAGTAACATAGAGGGTAGACGCTTGCAACCAAAAAAAACAAAAATAAAATTGTATTGCGATGGTTCCAAAACCCTGGACTGGCGCGGGTTTTCAGGCGCTTGGCCCTTTGGAGACAGGGCGAATGCGGGTGCGGAAATGGTGCCCTGTTTGCGCTCCGGAATTGACGTTTTTTAGCAAGATGTTGCCAAGCGATTGCGTCTGAAAGAGGTACGCAAAAGTATCGCGGAGCTGCGGGAGGCGGATTCGAGGGTCTATGGGCCGGTGCTCGCAAAAAACGAAAAAGGCGAAACGGCACTTTCATAGCATTTTTGATTTCAAAGTGAGAGTCACTCCTGGAGAAATCAAAACAAAAACGCCACGGATTACACGGATTACACGGATTTCACGGATTTGTCAAAAAACTCTCGATCAAGTACTGGGGCCGCCGGCTAGATACGATGGAGCCTATGGAGGCTGGAATGCTCTATGAAGCACTCTCAGGAACGGTCATCGGCGCTGCAATGGAGGTCCACAAACTACTCGGATCCGGATTCCTGGAATCCGTTTATGAACGCGCGCCGACATTGGAACTGACTGGGCGGCAAATACCCTTTGGACGGCAGGTACCGATCACGGTCATGTATAAGCAGGCACAGGTCGGGGAATACCTGGCCGACTTCCTTGTCGACGGCAAGATCATAGCAGAAATCCAAGCCACGTCCGCCCTCATCACAGAACACTCCGCGCGAGCCCTGCATTACCTGACCGCCACGGGACTACGGCTGGCGCTGCTCCTCAATTTCGGCACCAGGTCGCTCCAATTCAAACGCATCATCCGCCAGGCTTTTTGAATCCGTGTAATCCGTGTAATCCGT